>Ga0065711_1026389_pt1 | contig 74126 bp, 35 predicted proteins | sample Hoacrofraction12_FD_59098 | JGI IMG/M metagenome (GOLD analysis project Ga0065711, IMG submission 59098) | Hoatzin crop microbial communities from Cojedes, Venezuela - Epithelial fraction 12 v2 (version 2) | ecosystem: Host-associated > Birds > Digestive system > Esophagus > Crop | place... | reverse complement strand
TGGAGATATTCAAGACCCGCCTGGACAAGGTCCTGTGCAGCCTGCTGTAGGTGACCCTGCTTTGGCAGGGGGGTTGGACTAGATGACCCAGAGAGGTCCCTTCCAACCCCAAACATTCTGTGATTTTGTGTTATCACAGGTGTTGGTGAAAAGACAGGGGGAGGTGAGGGAGGCTCAGGTGCCCTTACACTGCTGAGGAAGGGCATTGCACTAATCACTCCTGTACTTTTTGCATGAATCCACATCTTGCAAACCTAGAAGTAATCGTGTGTTGAAAAGCCGTGAAGGAAAGGAAAAGCACGTTAGAGATAGGTGGCATGCAGATTTTGCCAGCCCAGCAAAGTGGGTTTTGTAGGGAACTAAAAATCATCATCAAAACAGCTGGCTTATTTACTCTGCCATGCTCGTAAAGCAAGAGAGGCTAGCCCAAGGGATGGCTGCAAAACTGCTTTTTTAGAAACTGCAAAACTGCTACACCTGTGGTTTGTGTCTATTTTGTGGCTAAAAGTCACATCTGTTTAATGACTGAGGGGAGAGCTGAGGTAGATAATGGCAAAAACACATTTGATTTCTGTTTTTTAACTGAGCCTGGGCAGGCAGAAATGGACACCTCTGCTGTTGATTGTGGAGCAGATACGCAGTGGCACAGAGCACTTTGGCGTCTAGTACATCCGCTGCTTGCCTAAATTTACAGGCAAATGAAATTTGTAACAGTACTACAAGGAATTCCAAGTGGATCCCGTTCCTCTGCTGTCAGGTCATTATGCAGCACAAAATGAGGTGGCCTCAGCTAGCAGCTGATGTCGCCAGCACGCACGAGCCCTAAATATTGCACAGGCTGGAGGAAATTCCCCCGTTCTCTTCCAGATTGTCTGTGGGAGTAAAACAACAACAACAAAAAGGTAATAAAATGTACAACTCGGAGAGCACACCCTGCCTTGCAGATACAGCTTGTCGCTGCGGTACAGAAGCCCCTAGCGAACAGAAAGCTGGATCTCTGTTCTGGTGCTGAGTGCTGCTCAGTGAGCCTGGCACAGCCACCTGAGCCTCCCAGGCAGGCAGGGCAGTGCGCTGCGGTGCTGCTGCAGTGTGCTGCAGTGCAGCGTGGTGCTGCAGTGGGGTGCTGTGGTGTAGTGCAGTGGGGGGCTGCGGGGCGCTGCAGTGCTGTGCAGTGCTGTGGTGTGCTGCAGTGGTGCAAATGCGGTGCTGTGGTGTTGTGCGGTGCTGCAGTGCGGTGCAGTGCTGCAATGCAGTGCTGCAGCATGCTCCCCGCAGCACCGCACTGAGGGGCTGCAGGCGCCCTGCAGAAGAGGAGACACTCGCAAACACCTCCCTGCACAGCAGGTTGACGGGAGCTTATAGGTGTTATCTGGCTTTAAATGGTGCCGGAAGGAAGCGTGAATACCTGCTTGGATGTCTTAAAATGTGTTGTTGAAGAGCACTGGCAAAAAAGGGAGTCTCTAGAGATAGGAGTAAAGGGAGAGATGTAACTCTCTGGGGTTTAGAGAACAGAGAATGACGGGAATTAATGCACCCCTCCTGCAAGGAGCTCTCCTTAAGGTGTGAAGCAGTAGAAATGACAAGCGCTAGGCAGTAATTCAGACTGATTATCGCCTGCTTGCTTCTTCAAACCAGCATCTTGGCTTTGACATTAGAGTTGCAGAGCTGCGGGGCGGCAGCGGATGCCCAGGCCCTTGCATCAGCTCTTGGTGGAGGAGGAATTAGGCCACATCCTAAGCAGATGTTTTAATTGTCCTTGTTTTAATTACAGATACTCACCTGTGCTAAAATGGGGTGGGCAGAGAGTACCCTGGGAAGCCTGGCATTCTTCAAGGGGTTTCACCTGCAGTAAAGCCTGACTCCCAGCAGCAGCTCCTGCTTGCAGGACTGAAACTGCCAGCAGCAGGCCTTCAGCCTCCTCTGCCTCATGTAACATGTTCACCCTGAGAGCCCTCTGTGGAGAAGCCCTTCCCAGCACAGAGCCAACACCATCAGCATCTGTCTTCCCAAAAGGTACAAAATTGCTTTAGTGCTACAGAAAGTGTGAAGGCTACTATGTAGTAGTGCCCTTTTTTTTTCTTTTCTTGAAATAGATGATTGTTAAAATAGAAAACAACAAGCAAACCCTTCTTTTTAAAGAAACTGTTTAAAATGTGTTCAGGAAATTTCTTCTCTGCTTCTGCTGCTAGTGCAAACAGTCACTTGATTGCATCTGAAAGCAGAGAGAGTCCCTATTTGCCCCCTCTGTCCTAAAGAAGTTTACTCTAAAACTTCACTATTTGTTTTGGTGGAAACAGAATTGTCTAGCTCGTCCCTACAGTCATGTTTTCTTCATTTACTAACTTGTACTCTGGGAGCGTCCAAGTTCACTTGAGGCTCCCTATATCTGAGAAAATTCATTTTGTACCCATCTGAATAATAGATGCTCTTTCAGAAAGCATCAAGGAGTGTTTTCAAACCTTTTCCATGTGAAAAGTGTTTCAATATTTTTCATTGAAACAAAAAGCCAAACTTTATTTATCCTGAAACATAGTATTTCTTTATAGGATGTGCTTTAATGGTGTCTATTTTATTTGAAAAGAAATTGATACAAATTTTGAAGAAGTTACAATCAGAAAATCACTTGGTTGCCCTTTGAAAATATCTTTTTATGTGTTTGCTACATTTGCTAATGGTGTTGAAGGTATTTTTTTCACCAATGAAACATTCAGAGGAACTGTTACACTAAGGCTTGTGTCTCAAAACTTGTTAAACTTTGTAGGTAATGGTTCTTAGTAGACAGAGCCATAGATCATGAACTCTTCTGGGGAGATATTAATTTCATCTTGCATCTGGATTTAATTGGTTATTCCAATTAAAGTGGGAAGTAAATTGGTGAAATGTATTTATTGGCTTTCTTCAAATGCTCACAACCACCTGGAAGGAATATCCTCATCAAAAACATGTTCTTTGGCAATACTTTAATATTTTCTTAAAAAAGTTTCTTCAGCAATTAATAGTCATGAAATCAAAAATTCATGATATGCACAAACCCAAGGTTTTAAAAATTATTTTAGGACATTCTCTTTCTCATGACTACACATCTTGCACAAAAATCTTCAGGAATGAAAAATAAAGACAGGATTTGTTAAACACCTAGATTTGAATTCTTCTGTTGCTTATTTATGGAGAAGCTGATGAATGTTTCATGCAAAAGCTCTAACAAAATTATAATGTTTTTGCTGTCAGAAAGTATTGAGATGAAAATTCTGTGCTCAAAAAATTTTTGGCTTTATATTAGGAAAAAAAATTATTTGGAGGGAATAGCTGCCGTAATGCTGTTATTTCGGAGCATTGCTTTTTGTGTTGTAGTTGGTCAGTTTGCCTGTGCGTTAGTGTGGAAGATTTAGTGATACATAAAAGGTGAGGTGGGGTGATAAGGACAGAAAGCTTGATAACCACAATTCTTGCTCCTTTGAATTGTTGGGCTTAACAGACTTTATTTTTTGAACAATGGATGGCAGGCAAATAATAAAAGAGAGTGACACAATATCCAAACAGTTTCCCTGTACTGGCCACTGGCCAGATAAGCTAGAAATGTTGGTAATGCGATCTGTGGGGTTTTTAATTGACTTTTCATGAATAAAAAAGCAATTAGAAAAGGGAGCAGAGACTTTTTTAAGACTAGTGACTGTCAGGACTTCAAAGAGCTACCATGCTTTTCAACTTTGAAGGAAAGTAACATCTTACAACAAAAAGCAGAAAATTAGGGAATTTAATGCTTGTTCTGGTTTAAGGATGTTTTGTGGTTCCTAGACTGTTTCAATAATTATATCATGCTTCCCATTTTGTGTTAGGTTGAACTATGAATGTTACTAGTGGTTTAACCCTCCTGGAATGTCAGTCACTGGCACGTTTCATGTGACTTCAGGACTTGCACTGGGTTTGTGTAAATGGGAAAGCATCTCTTTCTCAGAAGCAAAAGCTGTGAGGATCTATGTGAGCAACGCACGTGGCTTGTGTTTTAAAACACATCAACGAACTCATCTCCTTCAACGTGATCTCTTTTTCTAACCTAGTTAGGCAACAATGTACATGAAGGAAAACAGGATGAATGTCTATATTTTTAAATTTCAGCTTGTGGAGGGTTTTTTTTTAAAGCAGGAAAAGATGGAAAATTCCTGAACTGCAGGAAAGAGTGCTGCTGTGTAAGCTTGCCAGTGGCTACGATGGGCTCTGTGGTCCCTGAGGAACCCCTTGCAAGGTAACTGGAAAGGAGTTGTTTGTGCTAATGTTTCCCCCTTTTGAGGGGCAGGAGGAGAAGAGAGGTGAGTTGAAGGTGCAGGTGGTGGGGCCAGCTCAGCTTTGCTTAGATTAGGCTTTCAGAAGCACCTGTGAAAATTCAGTGTAATTTTAATGTCACATCAGTGGGGCTACAGGCTGTGATGGTCTGAAAACACAGCACTGCATAAAGAAGCTACTGTAGCCTTTTTCCAGTATATTCCCAAATAAATATCCTCAGATGTTAGAGCAAGTTTTGTTTCTGTAGATTTTGTCCATAGCTTATATGAGAATTGAGCCACAGCACATCATAAGGGAGGTACCAACCAGGAAAAAATACACCTCGGGCCCTCTAACAGCTGCCTGCTGGAGAAGAGGAGCAGCAGCTATAAGAACAAAAGATGTCTGGAGAAGGAAAAACTGAATGTGGGTTGTTCTTGGTGTGGGGAAGAAGGTCCCACTGCATTCTCTGCTGCAGTAGGTAGTCCTGTCCTCCACAGGTGCCAGACCCGTGTGCCAAAAGTGTGACTTCTTTTAGAGATAGTGGTGCTGACATCGATCGGCAGTCAGGATCGTGGCACACTTTGCTTGACTGCAGCTGATTCGAAGACTCAGGGGCTCTTAAAGTTGTGCTTTTGTGTGCAGCCAGAAGGGTTTGTGCCTTGGCAGGGGAGAGCAGGTTGGCACCTAATTAAAAATGTCCAAGCTGGTCATTTGGTCATTCCAGTTATAGAAACCCCAAAGAAATGCATGTGATTTTGTTCACTAACTGAGGCTTTTTTTGTGCGATATCATTGGCTTGCATCCACCGCCTGCCCGGTGACTGCAATAAATAATACCTCCTTATCCTTGCATATTTTGAGCTATGTGTATTTTATCTATACGTAATTTCATTTCTGACTGTGAGGGTAAACTGGGGTTGCAATGTGAATCCAGAATGTCATGGATTGTTCCTTCTCATATTCAAAATATAACAGGAAGACATTTTTAATTTTAATCTCTATTGGGGTTGGTAATTTTTAAGTAACAGAAATTCTTTTACACACACTAGAGCTATTTTTCTCTTCTTTTTTTAACTTCTAAAACTTGTCAGAAGTCATCGCCTTTCTTTTTTCCTTTCCAATTCTAAATTCATTTAGCGCCCAAGAAAACTGTCCGATAAATAGTGTTGCGTACCAGTGCACAACCTGGGCAGCACGTAAGCTTTCTGCATCTTGCCTGAGATTTTTTTGCTACTGTATTTCTGGCAGAACAAGGGGAATTAGTCACAAAGAATCTTTTATCTGACAAATTTTGCCTTTTTCCTGTTGGTCCAGAAATTGCCCAAGTAATTTTGAAGCTCTTGGAAGCTAATGCAAGTTATTTTTTAAGCTATCCACTGAATGAGATATGTGAATAGCACTTTAGTTGAAGATTGTACTTGATAGTCAAAATCTGAGCTTTATAGTTTAAATAGTGCAAGTCTAATAATTTAGACTGAAAATGAAATGACACACCTATTTGGACATATTAAAATTCATGTTTCGGGCACCAGAAGTGCATAAATGTCTGAAGCAAACTTTAGAAATTGAGACACAAAATGATACTTCTTTCACATTTCACTCTGAATTACTGCAAAACCAAGATCTGTTAAAGATGAACTGCAGTGTTTTAAGGGGTTCGGTTTTCGCATATTTTGGTTTGGTCAGTTAACATTGCTCAGAACAGGACTGTTTTGTCTACTTTCCACGAGTGCCATTGGTGACTTCACCACAAGTCGTTGAGCTGCCCAAGGCATTGCATGTTGAAAGCCATGGCAGGCGTTTTCACTGTCACGGAGGATTTGGGGGGATCTTCCTCGGGCACAGCATGGTTTGTGGCCTGGGCCACAGTTCCTTAGGACCTGTTGCACCCTCCCCAGTCAGGTCAGATAGTCTTAAATGGAGTGATTCCCATGGAGATGTGCGGTAGCGTGACTGTTAAGTCGCCCTTCCGTTTTGGCCGGACAAATGGGACAGCACGTGTGCCTCTATCACCTATTTAGGGCAGAAGTATTTGGCAAGTGCCAAACTGAATGCAACCGGTGTCACCTTTATATTACACTTTATAATTGCAAACCTCCTTAAGCTCTTCTGTCTTTATATCTTCAAAGTGCTGTGTGAATAATTAAATGCATTAATCATTAATCCACCTGATATAAAGAGCAAATGTTCCTTTAACATGATAGGGCATTTTCTAGTCGCTCTGTCGTTACAGGGGAGGAGGAGAAGACTAAATGGAGAGGTGCATAATTAGAAGGACCTTCACTTTCTTGACTGAAGGCAAGCCCTAGTGTTTAAGATGCTTCAGGGCCTATAAAGACATTTTCTCAGCATTCCCTTGCAAAATGGAGTCATCTGTCATGTCTCTGCAAGGCAGCCAAGACTGAGACTTGGTGGGGGACATGGCTGTTGGGCCCTTTCCAATAGGCAGAGTAGGGAATTGGAAACCACACATTAAACAGCTTTCTCGGCCTTGCATTGGTTTCTCAGCTTTGTTTGCCTTTGCTTGACTTGTGCTTCATAGTTCCAGGTTTCTGCAGAAGCCTGGGAAAATCTGTATACCAGCCTGTTGCAGTCTGGACATGTCACATGCTGTTTGTGTCTGATAAACGAGTAAAAAAATTAGGATATCCACAAATGGGAAAATGTAAATGTACAGTTTCACGTGGCATTAGGCGGAGCTGCACATGGCTTTTATAAAATGTATTAATTTTCTTTAAATTTCATGTATTCATCATCTGGGCCCTGACACGTTGTACCTGTGTCTGTTATCCCCCTTTCAGTTCAGCTACTAGGCTCTGGATCTCCTGCCAGCTAGAGCACCACCTGTAAAAAAAAATTGGTGACTTTACAGGAAGAGCAAAGTATTCTTGCTGGAATTTGTTACCTAAAAGTCATGACTAAAGCAGGACACTAGGGTTAGCGGGTCTAGTGTAAATTTTTTCCACTCTGTCTCTGAATCTATATCTAAATTTTATGCCTATTTTTGGTAGTGTTTCTTTACTTCTATTTGTGTGTATATGTACACTTGCAACCACACACATTCAATTACTCTGTTTTTCTATGGTGTCATTATATCAGTGGGAGGGATCTTGGACTAACAAAGGTGCTTAAGTAATTCAGAGAGGGGAAAGGAGATGAAAATGGCATACTGTGGCTGAAGAGATGGTTACCCCAACTGGTAACCTTATTGATGTCAGTGGTGTTACTTACATAGGCAAAGAATCCAGTCTGAAATGGGAAAGAAAATTTCCATTACATGCTTACTAGGAGCTATTTTAAACAATAAAGCAAAAGGAAGAGGATTTTAGATACCTTGACAGAGTCTAGCTAAATCCTTCAGCTCTCTAGAGATGCAGTACCCAAATGTGTAAGAATTTTTTGTTAGTTATATGTTTCCGTTATAGTTGTGGGGTTTAATCCTGACAATGGCTTTAAAACTCATTTTACACATTTAATGAGAAAAGAGCTGTCAAACTCATGTCAAATGATTCTGAGGCAGGACAAGGAAGTTAGTGATGGCAATAGGGGGACTGAGATCAGCAAGGATTATTTCTGCCCTTCCCTCCCATGCTTCTGACACAGGGATGCTCGGGCTGAAGGCTGCACAGACTGGGGGAAGGGTGGTCCACCCAGCCGTGGCCAGCGTGGTCCCTGGGGAGAGGCAGCAGCAGGCCTTGGGGATTGCTCAAGTTTTTAACAGCCAGCCTAGGAACAGCTTGTATTTTTGACAGCCGCCTCTACTGAATCAACCAAGCTAACACACACCCCAATTAACTATTTCATTTTTAAATTCCTAAATGTGAATGCAGCTGTGTCTGGGACAAGACAGGGAAATTGCTACATGATGAGACTAGTACTGGGTAGTGGCCCCTCACAAGGAAAAATGCTGTAATCCGGGACAATAAAACACAGAATGTTTAAGGAAGCCAACGAACAGTGAAATAAACATATTTTTGTTTTGCTCAATGCCTCAGAGATCTGGCTCCTGAAGATCTTTTTACTGCCTGAACTGATGTGATGCTCCCGAAATGGCTGATGGCTCAGTTACGTGACTAACATTGGAGGATATGAGTCTCCCTTTACTGCACACGGAAACGAATTGCTGCAACGTGCAAAGTGGTACCGCCTGATCAAGCTAAGCAGTAAAGCATGGGGACAGATGACATCTTTGAAGTGAAGTGTTGGTCCACATGAGTGACTGAGCTTGCTTGAGATATGTCTGCAGAGGCAGTCTGCTATAAACTCTTTTGAATGCAAAACCGCTAGAAAGTTATACTTCACTTGCTCTAACTTCCTTTTCCCTGGAACCTCACTGTTACTTCTTTTTACTTTTGCTATTATTCTGACCTGCCATCTGCAGATTTTCTGAACCTTGAGCAGTAGCTGTGACTGCTGTGAGAACTCTGAAACTCATTAACAGAAGGACTTGGCTTTAAGCAAATGTCACATCACATTAGTGTAATTCTCAGGCGCTAGCTAGCTCTTAGCTTGGCCCATTCATTTGGGCAGAGCTCAAAATACCTCCTTGCTGCATCACAGAGATACTCTGATGATGTTGATTACTTTTGTCTGCATCTGTTTTGATTGAAAACTCAGGCAATTATTAGCATTCTGCACGCAGCAGGAGTTTTTCTTGGCTCCTGTCAGCATAAGAGGACAGTGGTAAGGAGGAAGGGAATTTGTAAGCAGTATCCCAGGGAAAATAACCTACAGGGTCTGAAAGTATTAACAAGAAGATGTGCTACTATAATTAGATGCTGTGCATGTGTACAGTACATGCATATTGCATTATGCTCTTGGGGTGCAGCACTGGGATCTCGCAGTAATCAAGATGATATCTAAGGTGTACTAGCAGCCTTCCAGTCTTACTTGCATCTGCCTTTATAGGTGAAAAGGAAGGTAAAACAGAGCTTTGACATTCTCGTATATAGCTGCTGAATCGAGTAGCGAGTGTGTTTTCCTGGCTATGGCAGGCATGTACAGTAAGCGGGTAGGAAATGAAAGCAGAAGGGTGAGATTTTTTCAGGGGTTTAGGCAATTAGAGAATATTGAGATTATTCCTCAAAGAAGACTTAGTTTTATGTTACAATTTTTTTTTTTCCCCCAGTGGGCTAAGGTCTGCTGCTTTTTATGAAAATAATGGCCCTGGTTGTGTCCTTGAAGGCATATGGTCTTCTGAGAGTTGAATGCAGCCCATTCTACCTGCTTAATGACTGGTGTGGTCCCAGAAGCAAGGTCTGTGTTCCTCAGTCAGGGAGCAGAAAGTCTGGTCACTTGAGTATGGCAGACTGTGGAGAAGGGGGAGGTCTAGCCACCGCTGAAAATGGGAAGGTGTGTCTCATGGAGGCTGCCTGAGACGTGACCGAGGAGCTTCCTCCCAGCTCCAGAGTGAGCCAGACAGCTCCATGTGTATAATTCCCACAGCTCCTGGGCCTCGCATCCAGCCTCTGCCTGCTTCTAGGCTGCACGGTTTCCTTCTCAAGGCAAAACTAGGCTTGAGGGTTGCTCAAGGACTCAGCCTGGAGCCCAGACTGCCTCTGGCTTGCCAGAAGATGTAAATCACTGAGACTGGAGTTTATGTCCCTTGCTACCCTCAGACCTCGGCAGCTCTAGGAAACATGGATCTCATTTGTGATGTCATTTGAACCTATGAAGCTCGCTGACAAGGATACTGCTAAAATCGGTTTTGGGGTTCATGGAGTGCAATAGGATTTAAATCTGCCAACAGTGTGGTGCACACTGGGGCTGATTTGCTCAATTGTGTCTGGAAATCTCTTGGCTGAGTGCAGTGGATGGGTAACAAAGAGCAGATCCTTTCCTCTTAGCTTATGTAGCAAACGGACAGTGGAAATTCTTTTTTCCTACGCCATTTGTTTGCTCCTTTTTCACATACAACTTTGCACGAATCTTGCTAGCGTTAGTGATAGTGATGAAAAGATGTAACAATACTATTTCCCAATGTAAAATCCAGGACTTGTGTTTCGGGGCATGAGAAGGGCATGCCCAAACAGGAGTGATGTCTGAGGATTGATGGACCTCTGCTGTTGCTAACTGGATTACGCCTGGTGGGCTGTCAGCCCAGAGCTACTGAAAGGGAAATGAGGACCTCGTCAAAAACAAGTTTACTTGGGGAGAGGGAGTGAGAGTGTTTGCCACTGGTCTGAATTTTAGGGGTCTTGGGTGACAATTTGAATGAGTCATTGATGTGCAGTTCCTCTAGCAAAATTCATACAGTCCATTATCAATTTCCCCTGACATTCACTACCCTCATAGGGTTTCTGGTGTTGGTTCTTTGTCACCAGGCAAAAAGAATTTGATTTTCATACTCCTTAAGAGAGGCAAAATTGGAGAATCAAATAACACAAACAAGGTCATCTCCTGTATGTGGTTTTGTTAGTTAGATTCCATTTCACTCACACAAAAAGTAATAGCTGGTTTTCTTATTTCATTGCAGTTTTACTTTGTCTCAAAATAACGCTGCTGGAGTTTTTTTATCTTTTTAAGCCAATATAAAAGACAGACAAAAGAGATGAAGCAAGAAAAATGCAGTTCCATTCAGAGAGAGCATTGCTCTCATGATACAGGATCAATGACTTCTGTTGGGCTTCCAGCTCCATGGTTAGGTATTGATATGGGGGTGGTTTTTTGGCATTAACACCATTTCTAAATAGCTGTTACTGGGACTTTTCCAAAATGGGATTCTTAAGTGCCAGAGTAGGATTCTTTATGCTTTTACTGTGCGATAGTTAATAACACTGCATTGCTGCATGAAAAATAGACTTTAGGATGGCTGCCCAGCTCTGCTTAAATGTGACCATCTTGAGTGAAAATCATCACAGGGCAGCTCTCTTGAAGAACCTGGTACTTATAAGTGAAGTATGAAGCACCCAAGTATTAATCTGAAATAAATCTGAGTTAAATTTTCCTGAAGCAAGAACCTAGAAGAAAGTAGGTACTTAGCTACTTGATGTCTTTTTTTTTTTTTTTTATAGCCTTTATCATTCTTAAGAAATTACTAGTAAGTCACATAACCCATACGATTCCACTGCCCCGGAAATGAGTGGGGCAGTTACCTAAAGAGGAAATTTCGACTAGGATGCACTGGCTAACTAGATATTAACAGTGTTACTGGACACCTAAACAGAGTAAATAGCGTGCACGTGAAGGACTTGTATTTCTTTCCAAATAGTACTGAGAAAAAGTCAGGGGAAGGAGTTTCTGTAATCTACTCCATAGCTGTCCTCTAAAAAACACCTTTAAACCGAACTTTTTAAGTCCATCCTCAGTTTGCATAGGTCCACATAGGACAGGAAGAATAGCCCACAGTGGAGATGAATGGAACAATATCTGTAGATTGCCATCTGCAATCAGAGCTGTGAGCACGTGTAAGGAGGGAGGAAGATGCTCTTCCTTCTCATCTGCTATACGGTCAAATGAGAAAGAGAAGTTCTTGAGTGAAGCTCTGTGACGATGTGATAGTTGGTAAGGGAGTTATGACTGGGTAAAGAAATAAAACAAAACAAACAGTCCCCCCAACCCAAAAAACATGTTCCCATCCCAGTCCGGGTTTCTCTCGGCTGGGTGGTGCTGTGCTTGGAGGTGAGGAGCTTGGTTCCAAACCTTGTGCAAGGACCACTTAAATAACTCAAAAAGCAAGATCAAACAGGAAAAGTTCTTCACACCACAGGCCAATGTATAGCCTGTTCATACCATCAGACTTCTCTTGCGGCTAATCCTCTTTCTTCCTGGTGGCCTAGAGAAAATAGTGGGAGGAAGGTGAGAAGAAGGAAAACTAGAATAAGAGCTGGCATGGGAAAGAAGAGGAAGCAGGTGATGACACAGTCCCTCTCCCCTACAGAGAGTGGGTTTCATGGAGATACTAAACCCAAGGTTGGGATTACTGAATCCCATTTAAATCTGGAAGACAGGTTCCCTTTTAAGACAGAATAATCCCTTGTGGTGACCTAAGGGGACCTGATGACCAGAATAACACATTCTTAAAACACCAGCCTCTCTAGCTATAGTGTGTGTGAAGCCACAGTGAGAACTTCTGGTATTCTGTGCACGCTGGCCAATTCCTTTGAAATGTGTCCTGATGGCTGAGTCTAGACAGCACTCGTGCAGAAACCAGTATGTATTGAAAGATGTTGTTTGCCTACTCTTGAATACAGACAGGATTTTGGTTTGTTTTTCTGATGTACATTAGGGGGTAAAGAATTAGTGGAGGAAAGTATGTGCTTGTAGTAGATACCATGTAATTGAAAGGGAAACACTGTATGATAATAAACCCATATAGATTTGATACAATTGAGAAGTGGATGTCATGTTAGTGGTGAAGAGCTAATGGGATCTACAGGGAACAAACAGATGGAGACTTTTTATGGGTAGAGCTGGTCTGAAAACAATTTACTTACAAAATAATATGAATCTATTGCATACAAATCTACTTTAAAAATTTAGATCAATAATGGTCACTGTACTTAATGACCAGTGATGTGCTTTCATCTGGGATCTTCTCCCACCTCTTGCCACGCTCCCAGAATACTCTAAACTCTTGCTTCACATTGCCATAATGTTTCATTTTCAATATTTTGTCTGACTTTACAGGCACCTTTTGCATAAGAAAATAACCTTACTCAAAATGTACTGAAAGGAATAAACGTGGCCCAAAGAAAACACTAAAATATCAGGCTTCTCTGTGTAAGCTATTGAGTGGAACCACTTCTCCACGTGAACCAAGGGATGTTAAGGCCATGCGTCTCCTCTGGAGAATGTGAGCAAAGTATCTGTGTTTAGGAGATGGTTTTAAACCCATGCAAATCACTCCTGAAGTATCCTTGAAGTGCAGCGTGGTGAAGATTTAGTAGGAAACAGCTGCCCTCTACAATGTTTTTGGATGAGAAGTGAAACAGGATAATGATTTCTCCTGAAACGTCAGGAAAATATTTGTAAGCAAATACCTGCCTTCGGATGGGATATCACGCTTCATGAGGTTTTGTTATAACAACCTCGGCTTTGTGCTCCACTAAGTAAGATCAGTGTAGATGATGACGTACAGATGAGGCTTCTATGGGAGATTTTGTGTTCATTTTGAACTTCTAATTTTTCTTCTATCAGCCTTGTTTGTCAAACAGGGTTTAAATAAGAATTCAGAACATCAAATAACAGATGGCAAACACTAAGATATTAAAAGCAAAAAGCCCACTTGCATTTCAGTTCATATTTCCTTGGAGAATCTTTAATTTTCCTATTCAGTAAGACATTGCCTGACCTATCCCTTGTACAGATCCATGAAATGTAATCAAAGCAAGGCTTCTCTTGGCATCTCTGCTTGTTCTCTGACTATGCTGGGATACTTGTTCACATAGGATCAATCTCTCTCAGCTACTCCCACCCTGGAAGAAGACCAATAGTTTTCAGAGACAATGGCTCACTCGGCAAGAAGCGGAATTTTGTCTGTGTATTCTGCTCTGTCTTTACCTTGCACAACATGAGTGGTATCTGAGTGAGTGAATAGTGGGATTTTAGTGACAGTGCTCTCCAGAGAAATGCGAAGTGACATGTTGGATTTGGTACCTCGGTTCCTCAGGCTGTCTTTTCACTTGCCACTGCTAGGAAACTGTCTTTAGTCTTCCAAATAAGCAAATTACTTTGATCTGAAACGTGCCAGATAGTATTAGGCTTTTCTTAGGAATTAATCTAGATAAAAAGAAGGCTACCCCTCTAGGCAAGGAAGTTTTGTATCTATAAACTGCTGCTCCTCATTCCGTGTGGAGCACTACAAAATTAATGTATTGCTGATAGCTTTATGTTTTCATTTGCCTACACAGCAGTTACATTCCAGTGACTTCCCCAAATTGGATATTAATGATTTACACTCTTCAATTTGTGTATCCATAAAGTGGAGCTGCATAATCTGAAAAACCAGACCATACCTGGGCGCTCCCAAGATCTTCCTCCTGATTTACTGGTGGGTCCTCAGTTCAGCCTGATGTAATGGTAGTCAGTATATAAAGCAAGCTCCATTTTAATACCAGCCTAAAGGAGGCATCTAGTAACAGCCCTGTCAGCAGCAGTGGTGGAGTAGCTTCCTGGGGAAAAGCAAGCTGAGCTTTGGTCTGCAGGCTCCAGAAAGCATTAATCCTTTCTGTAGCACCCTGTGGCAATAAGCAGGAACCACGTAGTGCTGGGGAGAGAGCTGGAAGCAGTCACATGAGGACAAGCGCATGCCCCATGTTGGCAAACCTCTAGTGCTTACTTCTGCATGCCGGCACCGTACTGGTGACAGCACGTCAGCCCTGCAGAAGAAATGGAATGAGTGTTTAACTCTGTTCGTCCATTCTCCTAGTTCCCTTGGGAAATGTTACCTGTATCGCATTTTCAAAGTTTCAACACCCTGCTGTTGTGACCAGAGCCATTGTCTCAATGCTGGTAAGAGTTCCCTGCTCTCAGATTACTGCTTAAAGCAATGGACCAGCTTTCTGCTTTTTCTTCTTGAAAACTCGAAGTAGTGCCTGTAAACACTGTGATACAAATGCTGCTGATCCCTGAAGGACAGGAGAGATCTTCTTTGTAGATCTCTGTTTTCTGTGGTCGGTCAACAAGAGCTAGATGGTAGTTCTCTTACAGGTTCCTTGTTCATTGCAGTGAATTGGTTTTGATTAAATATTTAATTGGGAAGGACACAAAGAATGCACAAAAGGCACTTTGCTAGTCAAAGCTTTGCTGTTCTCCTGCATGCTTTCATCTATTTTCTAGTGTAACCAGTCCAACAGACCGTCAGCTGTTTTGGTGCATGTCTTCCTGCCGCTCCTTTCTCCTGTAGGGCCTTGGGGAAGGTGGGCAGAGAGCCGAGCAAGGCCTGGGCCCTTGGCTTCTTGCCTCCCAGAAAGGTGTCCTAACCAGCAGGCTGATTTTCCCATATGGAAAAGGACTAATCTTGTCATGTCCAGTACAGCAACTGACCAACTGAGACCTTGCTTCTCAGTGACTTGTTGTTTAGCCTTCATTAAAGTGGGCATCCCCTGATTTTTCTGCTGACAAGCAAAGATAGATCCTTCAGTTGGAGCCAAGAACCCAAAGTGCTTAACATACAAAAACCCCACAAAAACCTGAGCTTCTTGAAATGCTGAGTGTCCCTCCTTGTAAGATCACTGGTAAGAACTACTTGTATTCTCTATGTTTGGGAAAGCCAAATGACAGAGCTGCTGAGAAAGACTGGTGCAAATATCAAAAAAATGTATTTGCCTTTTTTTTTCACCGAGCATGGCTAATGACTTTGCTGAAATTACAAAAGATTTCTGGGAGGCACATGCCTCCTGTGCTCACTTCAGACATGCAGTTGTTCAGAGAGGAATCTCCTCCCTGTCAGAGAGTCACTTCCCACCTTATTGTGGGAACCCTCTTATTGTGAACCCTCTATACGGGCTTTCCCTGCCATCAACACTAAACTCTTCTCCTGTGCCATTCTCCAAGTGGAAATCTTATTTCCTCTTGGCTTTAAGTAATGTGCAAAACACTGCTTCTACAATTTCTTAACAGGTTCTAACTCAAATGAGCTCAGTTTTCCAGTTCTGGGTGTTTGTCCTTCCACGGAATCCACAGCTAACAAAAAGAAGCCCACCTCAAAGCACTAAGAGTCAGCTCTTGCCTAGCAGTGCAGTGTTTAAACTGAGAAGGGTAAGTACATGCTGCTGTATTCCCTTGCCTTACTCCACATGCCACAAGAAATCAGGCATGGAGATGAAGCAGCAACCACGAACTGCTGATATTACCATTACTTACATGGTCATGAAAACCACCAGCCCTTGCAGTAGCTGTGTTAACTGTCGGTGAGCCTCAGTCACCAGTGGGCCTGGGGTTGTGCCTTCGCTCCCTACCAGCCCTGTGGTCCCCTGCTCCTCTCCCGTAGCTCAGCACTGTGCCAAATTAGACATCAATTATCTCTGTGCTTGCACAGCTTGTGCTGAATCCTCAGTGCAGGAGGATCCAGATCATCACTGGAACAAAACACAAGCTGGTAATAATCCCTGCTATTAGTTCATTTAAAATGGGTCAGCAAGAACACCTCATTGCCATAATTGCCTTCTGGCATTGCCTGTGCAGCAAACCTTTTGGCTGCATGTGTAGGCATGTGCTCAACAGTAGGCATTCCTATCCCTAATAAGTGAGCTTAAAGATTAATACTTCCATTTCGCATAGCTGCCATCTGCTGCAGCTAGTGTCCAGTCACCAAAGGACCCTGATCACAGATCTCACACGCAGCACCAGTGTTGTCTCTCTGCTCTTTCATACTACCTTGCTGGAATGACTTGCTGTGACTGGAATAGCTTGAATAAACCAAAATACTCACAGAAACAGTCTAGTAGTAGGTGAACATTGACATTAATTAGTTCATTCAGCCCCTGCCTTGAGGCAGGATACAGTAAAAAAACAAATAGTTTTCATATGATATGTTCATCCACAGAACTGCTGAATACAAGTTCTGAATAATGGTACCAATTGGGATGTTTTAGGCTTGATGCTGTCACCTGCAGCCGTGGTGTGTCTGATACTACTTTGCTGATAGTGCCATTGAAACGAGTGAGGCTACCCTTTCCCTGGGTTCCTTGGGTCCTGGCGTTTGCGATGAGAAGATATGACAGGCCTGTCTGAGCTGAGCTCAAAAGAGCTGGGACAACATTCATCACTTTCTCATGCGTGTTTTTGCTCGCGTCTCTTCTTGGGTGTGGGGAGAGATGTGCCAGTACGTATCCTGCTGTGGGAATCTGGGTCTGCTCCCATCTCCAACAGAGCTGAAATGCAGCTCTTAGCAGACTGCCATCAATTACCTATTGTCATTTTAATTACTGCTTGGGAACACTGAAACTCGGAATCCTTGTGGGCATGAAGGCAGCCTCCGATCAGCTCTACACCCCAGAGACAGGAGCTCTCTGGGGCCAGTGCAAGACTCGTGGACTATTAGAAGTGACGTATGGAGACCTTACAGCACAGACCAGGTCTGGCAGAAGGCGACTGGACTGGGATGTTTGAAATGGGTTGGTGATCCATCATTCTGGACTGAGCGTTTTGAGTGGCAGTTTGGTATGCGGTATACTAATCTCTGAGAGCCAGATGAAGTGGATTTAATGTCAGAAGGCATTTTCCAGGGATCAAAGCACTTTATAGAAATAATTTATTTTTACCTTTAAATGAAAAGAAATATGATAAATGTTAAAATGGCCCTTAATTCATGAGCTTCACATCCCTGGGGTATGATTAGCACCAGACAACTGGATCTCCCTGCTGTGCCCTGTTGCTTGGTTACACCACACAAGTACACTGTGCTTTCATTTTCTGTCTTATGTGAGCAGAAGCAGCATGATATAAAAGTTCAAAAAAGTGAAAGACTGAGAGTACTCTCAGCTGTATTCCAAACCGCTTGGACTCCAACGATGCCACATGCGCTGTGCTTGCTGTGAATGGAAAGAAACTTACTCTGATCATAGGTGTAAATCAGCAGACACTCTATTAGCTGCAGCTGCTGGAACAAAGCAATGCAAACAAAACCAGAATCATGCCTCAAAGATTAGTCCTTCAGGGGAAGTAATTTATTTTCATTAAGAGATTAGCGTCATGGTGGTATGATAAACTAAAGGGCCCTGGAAGCGCTAATGTTGCTCTTAAGTAAATATTGATTCCTAAAAAAAAATTAGCAGATTGCATATTTATCTCCTGAAACAGAATTGACTTGAAGAGCTGGATACTTGGGGAGTGCACTGCATCTATCTCTTTACCCGCTCTATTAATGAGGCTTTGCTTGTATTGTGTAAAAGGAGAGCTGGCTCGTGCTGGGTCTCACGGGAGCTGCTGCGTCTGGGGTAGCTCAGAAATCTAGGGGAGGCTCTGCTTGGAAAAACGTGAGGACCTGCAATGGAGAGGCAGGCAGGAGCGGGCATGTTCCCTACGTATACCTCTGTTGCACGGTAAGGCTTCTGTGTGCTCGGGAGATCTTCTGCTGACTGTGTGAAGAAGTGGTACATGTCTTTCACAGCTCTTTCTTACTGTCAAAATAGTTGTCTTTCTGTTTTATTTGTCCTGCTAAAGGAGTCTTAAATACAGGTACATAAAGGTCTCATAGGAAGAGAAAACACAGTTTAGCTTGCAAAAAAATTAGCTGGCAATTCAGATGTATTTGTAGAAATTCTGGAACACCTGACTGAATACATGGCTGTGTGATGAGGGCAGTTTCCTTGAGAGACCACTAATAATTTTCGCCCACAGTGGCTACAAAGCCAGTAACACCAGCTTCTATTAATCCTTCTATTTCATGGCTAGGTCTTCAATTAAACAAAAATTAGAGGAGGACAGGGAGGGTAATAAATATGTTAGTTAATTCCCTCAGACTGAGATGGGTCAAAGATCTCTGGATTCTTCTCTTGTATTATTATTAGTTAGTTGTTGACTTAGACTTTATTTTGGGGGGAAAAAATGCCTGAAGTAATACTCACAGCAGTACTTTTTCATGGTGACTTAATGAATGTGTGTGTGAACTTCTTTTCCTACTTCCAGCGGGAAAGGCAAGGGAATGGCTGGCTTAGTAAGGCAGAGCACTGACAAAAAGGGGGACACTCATGCATTGGTAGCATCATTGCTAGGTTTTGGAAGGTGAGCAAAAGATGCAGTTTTCTGGCAGAGGAGCCCTCCCGAATGCTTTCGTTCCTCACTAGTTCTTAAGGCCTGTGCCAATTGGCAATTGTTTTCTTCAGAGCTGTGCGTGCCCTTGATGCTGCAGCTGCTGCATGAAGTGGGTGGGAATCTCTTTGCTCACCCTGGACTTTGCAGGATAATTCAGGGAATCCTGAGGTGGACAATTATTATAATTTTCCTTCACCTGACCTTTGATAGATGGTAACTCCAAAGCATTTATTCCAAAGCACCAGGTTTGCAGCCTTTATCACTTTTATTTTCCAGTATTTCTACGTGAAGATAGATATACTCCTACCTCACATATGTTCTGCTTATTCTCATCAACGTTTTACGCTGTGATCCCTGCTTTTAACATCCTTGTGTTCAGACAAGCCGCTAGCCTTCCTGTATCAATAGACAGCTGTATAATTTACTGAGAAAACAGTTCCTTTCCTGACTGCTTATTAATACAAAAGAAGATTTACTTTTATCCTAGGGAGGCACTTGTTCTTCCCCTGTTACCTATAATAGTTAAAGTATTGCATATTTAGCTAGAAATGCATAAGGACAGGAGGTCTCATTTTCCCTTAAAATATCTCCAAGGCACTCAGCAGCAGGCTCCTTGGTTCAGTGCCTTCGCCTGGTTTTCAGCTGACAAGCCAATAAACATGCAGATATGTGGGAATGCAGGGGGCTGACTTGGTCCGAGTGGATTTTACATATTCATCACATTAAGTAGGGACAAAGGAGTCTTCCTTTTTGGTTAGTTTTTTTTCCTCCTATTTGATGTGAACACATCCAGGCGGTAAGGCAATGACCAACCATGTAAAATCATCAAATGAAGGGAGAGGAGGAAAATGAAAAACAGTACATACCGTTTTTATTTCCACCCCCCCTCCTGAAGTGGAAATCTATTTCTTTCTTACTACTTTATTATGTTTTAGCACAGTGATTTCTGCTTGATGTGGTAGAAAGTATGGGTGCTGGAGCATTCAGTGCATCATTAAACAGCATAACAAATAAATAGTTTGTAATAAAAAAGCTTATCTAGGGGTTAAATACAACACCCTTGGCAGGAGATGCATCGGAATCAGGCCTCTTGGAGAGCTCAGGGATGGGCTCAGAGCACATCTGGCAGCTGCAGCCTGGGCATGCAAGAGCTGCCGTGGGGAGAGGCAGACTCCCTGCCGCTGCCTGGCTAGTTGCTCTATCAGACGAGCGTGCCGGGGTGAAGGGCACACGCTCTGCTTCTGCTCAGAGGAACAGCAGCGCCTGCGGTAGGGAGTTCCACCAGCTCAGTGCTCCCTCCCTGAAGGCTTGCGACAGCCCAGAGCTCTTTTATCCACGTGCATCTCTGAGTCCCTACAGATAATGACAAAAGAAGAATAATAAAAAAAGAAGGGGGGAGCGGGGGGATTAGACTAACTTCTTACCACATCTGTAATTACTACCCAAGAGAGGTGGCAAGGCATCATTTTGAAGCTAAATATCCCCTGGGATAGTATACGTGCTATCCAGCAAGCATTTGGGTTGCTTTCCTGAGGAAAAGCTCTTCCGTGGGAAAACCTGCCCAGTCAGAAATGCCTGCACAGTGTGAGAGAGCGTACTGCAGAAGCGATCACTCCTGTCTCATATTTTTTCCAAGTAACATCAATGCAATTTGAGATAGTTTAAAGTCAATATGGATGATAATTAAATATTCTGTTTTAAAAATGAAAAATTGATTTTCACAAGGAGGATATTTCAGTAAGGTCAGTAGGGGGGGTGCCAATCAGTAAATCAGCTTTTGTTCACAGTTTACAAAATCTCTATCCCAATAACCTGGATTTGTAAGCATTTGTAAATCTAGCTTCCCCTAAGGGAAAAGTGGTATTAAGGACCATCTCCCTGTGAGAGGTGGCTGGCTCTACTGCTTGTATCAGTAAGCACTGATTGACTTCAGAAGAGCTCTACTGATTTACACCTGCCAAAAGTCTGGCTCAGGAGACTGCTCTGAGACACCTCTAACCGTAACCTTTTCTGCTTGCTGCCTCTGATATCACTTGGTTCTGATGGTGCAAATCGGTGTCCTCTCTGCCCTGCACAGACAGCAAAGACCCTGTGGTGCCTTTGCTAAGTGAAAAGCTGTGTCCAGCGGTCCTCAGCTGAAACCTACCCTCTGCTCTGCTGGACTTTGGCTGCAGTATACTGCCTACACCATTTTGCTGCCTGGCTGGGACTTGCTCCTTCAGCAGTGATCAGCAGATACAGGCTGCCCAACCCAGAAGCCCAGGCGGGAGTAATGTATGTGGCTTGCTGCCTGTAAGACTGCGCTTACAGTTTTTCAACTTTCTGATCCCTCTGAGCATGAAAGTGCCACAAAGCATAGATCTGGTTTGATGAGGTGGGGAGGTAGGAAGAGCTGCATGTGACTCTCAGGTTCCTGCATAATTTTAAGTGTTGTAGTAAAGAGCAGTCTCTTACTGGGTCTGGGCAGCAAGGCCATGTGCCTGGATGAAGGACCTGGTTGGGAAGATGGCTGATGGCTGTCTTCTCAGGGTGGTTCCTAAGCCCTGTTGTCATCTGAGGGGATGAGATCTGTTGGGATGTGTCCATTTCCCCTGACAAACCCCCAGCACAGCCCAAGGGTCAGAGAGAGATTTCCTGAGATAGCTCTCAGCTTCCTATTACCAACAGCAGAACTATTTCTTACCCCTTTTGCTATCCTGCTGCTTGAGATTTATGGAGTGTATGGTGTTTCTTACATGTGCAAATCTGGACCTAAGGTCTGGTAACTCATGCAGCAATGAAAATGTAGTTCTTAGTTTCCCTTAGATGCTTATGCAGACCTAATGGCCATGGGATAAGTGAAGTATATGTTCATCAAACTGAATTTACAGATCAGTGAGGATAAGGTGCATTGACCCAGGTCCAGATTTTCATAAAGTAAATCTAAACCTTGCCTTTCCAGGCTTAGCCATTTCCAATTTTATCACAAGACTCACTAGGTTTATTTTATATTTTCCTAAAAACTGTCTTGCTGCCATGACAGTCTAAGTGAATTTCATATTTTGTGTACTTCCTCTCACCTAATTAGACAGAAGTTGTTCTAGAAAGACATTTCTTTTTATCCTGGAAGGTTTAAGAAACTGAGGATCAGTAACAAGAAAGTTGTAGGTATCGGCTTCAGAGAATACTATGATCTTTGAAGAAATCTGAGTGGAGCTGATTGATTTGGAAATGCTGAGGATTAGCAGTGTCATATTCCTACTATCTCTGTGCCCATTTTGCAAGTGGAGATGGCAATGGTGATGGCATAGTTTTCCTCTAGAAGGTTAGGCAGGAGAAAACTCTAAGTGAAATCTTTGTAAAACTGCCGTGATTGTAACATGGAGAATGCAGGCAAGGAGGAAAGGTTGTGCCCTCTTAGCTCTTTTAGCTGGCTTGGATCTGCTGACAGTAGGAGATGAGTATAAATAATTCTATTGTAAACAGGGAAGCAGAGTAGGAATTGCCTCTGGAGGAGGAGCTTGGCAGAAATCCCAGCCAGAGACTATTTGAACTAATAGACTGTGCAGCTGAAACCTGAATTAACACTAATAATGAACACTAGATGAGAGAGCTGTTCTCAGGGACAGCACTGACTAGCCTGCATTTTAAACCTACAGCACAGCTCTGCAAAGCTTTCTGTCTTCATTGGTCTCCTGATAATTTCTTCCTCACCTAACAAACCCTGAAAAATGTTCAGCCCTCCCTCCCCCAAACACACACACGCACTTGAAAATTGAAAAGGGCCTCTTGAAGTTCCTTCTCCCAAACTAGATGTGTTCAGCTTTCCGAAGCACTTGGTGGCCACTTGAGAATTTAAGCTCTTGCATATGGAAGTGGATTTTGTGCTCTGCCCGCCATCAGTGCGTGGGATGTGTGGGGAGGAGGGGCCTGCACTGTCTCATCGTGGGGCATGTGCTCCCCGGGTTGAGGAATATTCGTGCGAGGCCACCTCTTTGGGGCACAGGCGCTCATTTGATTTCAGCAGTTGCTCACATGCACCAAAGCCAAGTGCGGCTCCCGGCGAATTCTGTTGACTTCAGTAGATTCATGGTGGTGTAAATCAAGAGCCAAGTGACAGAAGAAGCCCATATGTTCTCCTGGAGTGCTGATTACAGGGGAAAGGAGCTGGATCAGAAGAAAATGATTGCACCCAGATTGTTTCCAATGTGTTAATGACTAGCTTAAAGCAGCAAATAAAAACAGAATCAGAGGTGATTTATATTTATGCTGAAATCTAAACAGGTCTGGCCCCAGGCATTTGCATTTGTCCCTCTCTAACACTGTGGCTGACTTCAGACCTCGTGAACTGCAAGGAAGAGTGAAGTGAAAGCTGGCTTGTAAAAGACTGTTGAGACTCTTGGATACCATGTGCAGGGGGGAGGTATATGTATGAGAAGAATTGGAGGCCAGAGGAGGAATGTTTTATTTGCAGGGAAAGTACTGCTGTTTATGGGAAATACCACTTTTTTTTTCTGCTAGATCTGGACCCAGTTCCCTGATTAGTAATAGATAGTCCAGCACTTCTATCTCATTAAAGTTAAGAATTATTGGGCTGTTCCCCCAGGACTTAGGTCTCTCGTGTTCTACCCACCCCAGAGTTTTAGTTGAGTGGAAGGGGAGAAAGGGCTAAGGCTTCAGTTATGCCTGAAAGAAGTTTTGTAGCCTGTCCTAAACTTTTTTCTTTCCCTCCCCCTCTAGCTCAAGGTCTATGCCCAAACAGAAAGCCGATTCCAGAGTAAAAGCAGCATCAAAGTAGTTGGGCTTACGCATAGCCAAAACCCAACTGTCATTAGGGCAACGTGTTGTTAATAGAAGGAAAAAGACCACAACCCGGAGCCCTATAAAATAAGGCTAGTTGCAGCTATTAAGGGAGAAGCTGAGGTGTTTGAGAGAGCAGCCATTGGTATAAATTAATAGAAGAGCTCCCTTTCTTTCCATAAGCAGGGCTTACCATTGCACCTCTTCCTTCTCTGGTGGCAAGAGCAGCCTACCAGACTCTCTGTGGCTGTTTCTGGCTCTCCATCCCAGATTTGTCACTCCAAAGCTTAGTTTTGCTTACATTGCTGAAAATCCTTTGGCTGGGTCTGGTGATGAGCCGACGCACCACAGTCATTGCGTCAGCAGGCCGAGTCTCAGCTCACCCTGCTTGGGTATATCAATGACCTTTGGGATCATGAAGCTTAGAAATGCTATGCATCCTTTCCCCCTGAGTGGGGAAAGATGGCTGAAGTCCTTCCTACATAGGCACCAAAGCACCGTTTCACAGCTGCTTGTTAATGCATGCCACAGTAGAAACCTCATTCATGGAGGACACTGATCTTGTCACAGATATTGATTGATCAGCCTAAGTGAGGAGCATTAGTAATGAGTCCTTTCCATTCGTTGATGGCTCTGATATCTGATACCGGTGGAATAAGCTGATGTTGACTCATATAGGGTAGGGTGGTCTTCATTGAGGTTCTTTTTTCTTTTTTTTTTTTTTGTTTTTTTTTTTTTTGTTTGTTTTTTTCAACTGAGGCTTTTCTGTGCGTCTGTGAGGACTTGATGTGTGGGTTTGGAGTAGGTATTCTGCTGCAAAGCGATTCTTCATTCCTTTTTCCAGCAGTTTCCACTGAAATCTAAGTGTCTCTACTATTAAACAGTAGATCAAAATGGGGGGAAGAGTGAGATGAACTCTTGATATTTCATGTTGTCAACTTGAATGACCCTTCCAAATGAAATCTGTCGTTAATAAATACCAATTTCAAAAGTTAGCCCTGGAAACCAGAGTTTGGGGTGTGTTGGAACAAACAGTACTGGGGAAGGGGATGTTAGCTAGCGGAAAGCTTTCCGGTTTTGTGTTCATTAGTCTGTTTTCATTCTGTTTGGGAATGTGGGGGGAAGCAAGTGCTGGAATTCCTGGCGAACTGGGAAATTCATAGTAGCCACGAGGTGTCTGAGATGCTTAAGCTTTGTGATCTCCGGATTTCCAAGGTTTGATTAGAAAACTGAAGGCCGTTTCAGGGAAGGGTGACAGTTCCCTCCTTGTACAAGTCAAACCTGCCTCAGCAGGGGCCATGGGCACTCGCTGCTCTTCATGAATCCTGTTTCCCAGGACTCCTTATAATCTGAGAATTTTCCTACGTCAACAGGCTGTTAATTGTCATCAGACTTTTGCAGAAGGACCGAGTTCTGGATGTATTTCTGTTCATTCGCATACTTCTTTCAACTTTAGTGTATAGTCATCTTTGTGACTGGGTGAGAAACTCCTGTGGCAACAGTCTGCTGTCTTCAGTACTAAGAAAAAATTTAAAAAATAAAAAATTAGCTGTGCAGCAGCCCCTGTCAGAAAACTGGAGGACACGGACTCAGTGAGAATGTAAGAGACAAGGTGTTGTAAGGGACAGCACCATCTGCTTTGTTGACAGTCACTTGTGTAGAAAGGACGAGGCACTGATTAATTTGTCAAGGACTCGTCTTAAGACCTGTGAAAAGAAGGCAGATAGGTGTATTCCCAGTGCATGGAGGGAGGGGGCAATGAGATGGTTGTCAAGGTAAGAGAGAAGGGTGATCTGAGCTTTTAAAATGGGGATTTGGACATCCCATTTGAAGAATGGGACAAAGGCATTAAGTGACACAGATGTGCTGCAAGACAGCGATGAAAGCTGTAAGTTGTTGCTGAGCAGCAGAACATAAGCATAGGTAGTTATTTACGGTGCACAATAAGATATGAAAAAGAAAGTGCAGGCTGGCTGCTAACCCTCAGTATGTTTTTTGGGTTTGTTTTAATTTTTTTTTTTCTTTCTTTCACTGAAACCTACAAGGAAAAGTGCTGCAGTAGTCTCTGCTAATTGGCAGTGTTGCTGCTAGGCTCACCGTACAAAAGACTAAAAGAGCAGGAAGGATGAGTGAGTGCCAGGGAGATGCAGCCGAGGGATAAGACATACCAGGATCAATGGGAGAGCTTTCACAGCTGCAGTCCGCTCTGGGCTTTTTCCTCAGGCTTTGCGTTCTTCTAAAGCCATGCTATAAAATGTAGGTAAGTCATGTAATTAAGAAAATGAAAACCAGTCTAGAGGGACTGTCAGCCAGGCTAAAAGACAAAGAGAGAAAGTGCTTCTCTCAGAGGAAAGCTGCTGAAACAGACAGTGTCCCTATTCGCAGAGGAGAAGGAGAATTATTTTCTGACAATTGGTGCCAGTAATTTAGATCGAGAGAAGTGTGACCAGAAATGCATAGGAAAGGTTCTAAAATTTAGAGAGACATTTTGGAAGGAAGAGAGTTTCAGGCAGCATATTAATAATCTCATCACTTTTACCAACAGTCTAGAAACCGCCTCTAAAAGAGACCTGAGAGAGAATGACTGGTGTTGCCTATTGGGCAATTCAAAGTTGCCCATTTATGGTACCAGTTATCTCTGGATCAACAAAAAATGACAGGTGAAGATCCCTGACTCGCAACAGCTCAGTTCTGGACAGTTCAGGTCTTACTGCTGAGGGACAGTTTATAGCAAGGGTCTGTTGCTGAAATAAGTCTCATCTGGCATGTTGTATTTGAGTCCTCTACAGAAGCTTCTGAATGGGGGCAAAGAAGGGTGGAGGAATGCTCTCCCATCCTAAGCACTGCATATTTTGCAATGAAGAGAGTAACAGCAGGAGTGTTATTCCACCCTCTTGGAGACATGCATATGCAAAAAAAGGACAGTAAAAGTGTATGTATAACTCCATTTTTAAGAACTCCAGACTAAGACCATCTCCACAGAGCTTTTTGAGGACACTTAAACTTCGTGCAGTGTTCAGGTAAGAACAGTCTGAGCACTTGTCGACTAAAGGCTTCTTTCCAAAGCATACAGAGCTCTCAAGACAGGATGCTTTGAACTGGATGGGCACCTTTCTCAGATCCAATCCATTTCAATAGTAGCAAGTGTGAGGAAGATGAGGAAGGGAAAAAGTATTTGAGAATCTCCTGCTCTGGAATGCTCACATGTTCGTTGCCAATCTAAGTCGGCAGCATGGTTAGTGAGCAGAGAGATTAATCACAGAACCACAGAACAGGCTTAAAGCGAAGGAAACTTCCAATTTTGCTGCCGATTGTATGGGCACTGGATGCTTAATGACATGGAGAATTCCATTTTGGACTCATTGCAAGCAACCCAACAGAGCAATACAGTCTGCTCTTCCACAGACAGGCAAAGAGGGACTGAGGCACAGATCCCTTTCACTTCCTTGCAAAGTCTTCACTTATCTCCCGGTTACAATAAAGGTTTGTCTCAGTCATGAATTCCCACTCAGACTTCTTCTGAAATACTGCCCAGAAGCAGGATTGACATTGGATATGTGCAGACAAACCCCTGACAAAATGTAATTGCTGGATTTGGGACTTAGGTTAGTTGGAAGTCTGTTTCCAAATCTGTGGAAACCATGGAAAGACTTCCAGTAAATTTCAGTGGCTTTGGATTATGCCTTCATTCTTTCTGTTCAAGGAACACATATCGGAGAGATTTCTAGCTGCCCAGCTTGGTAGGTTGTAAGATGGTAGTGTCCATCTCCTTCACAGCTATAGCTGGATGAATGTCACTTGGGAAAACATGATTTTGTAATTACTGTGAGTCCTGGTTATAAACAATTCATCTGATGATAAACTTCCTTTTTTCCTGCTGATTTTTCACTTGCACAGTCATTTGTAGCCCTGCAAAGCCATTGTGCAAATCGCTTTCTAGTGCTGTGTACATTCGTTCCTTGCTTCCTCTGAACCACTGCAAGTGAGGGTACAAAAGCAGAGGATCTGGAAGACTTGGAACCACCAGTGAATCTGAAAGAAACGCAGAACAATCTTCTTGCCTCAAACCTTACTCTGGCCTGTGTGCTCTGTGGATAGATCTCACTGGCCTTGAGATCAGGTTCTGTCTGGTTAATCACTGCAGAGAGTCCTTCTCTGTTAGAGAATATGTTTTCATTCTGAATTACAGTTGCTGGTTTGTATTCACTACTTCTCTGTTCTTAAGCATTGGCAAAAGAAGGAGCTAATTTCATGAGCATTGCTTCTGAAAAGATTTTCTCTCTCTCATCTACTTCTCCGTTCTCGTCTTCCCCTCTACTGCTGACTCGAGAAGGTCTCCTCTTCAGATTGTGTAAGCACAAGTGAGATTGGTTTCTTCAACCTCCTTTTCCTTTCCTTCTTCATACTCCCCACAGCTCACGCATTTCCTCCCACTGTCCCTTGTCTCTTTACAAAATAAAACATATAATTTAAGAAAAGAAAAATCTAAAAAAGTGGTAAAAAGCATCCTGTATTTTATGGAGGAGACTGGGGGGAACCAGTGTGCTGGGACAGCTACTTTAAAAGTATGCTGGTCACCTGGGAAGCACAGCAGTTAGGAGCAACAGGCACAGGCATTTCTGTAATTGCTTAGCTCTGAGCAGAGCCTGTGTTTTGAGTGGAGGAAAAAAAGTTGTTGTCTGTGGGGACATGAGGGAGGAGGACTCACACCCCAAAGCCATGTCAACAGAGAGGTACAGCGCTGCCCTGCCAGGGTTCTGGTGGGCACCAGTGGTCCCCAGGGCTCTTGCCAGTGCTGTAAACTAGTATTATCCGTTCCGTCTTTGTCTGAAGAAGTCTGTCGGAAAACTCCATGTGTCTTCCTAGACCCTACAGGATCACAGAAAAGTGCTCTTTGTCCTTTGCAGGGTGCTCCAAGCTTGCCCAGCAATGGCTGCAGGTGAAGAATGACAGTAGGAAAAGTGATGCTACTGGGCAGTATTTTAGAGGCATTTTAAAATAATCCGTGGAGAGTGGATTTCATTCTAGGTTCATTTCTCTACCTGAGTTGTTTGGGTTTGGCTGTTTTTTTAGGTTTGGGGCTGGGGGGGTGGTTGTTTTTCTTAAATTTTTCTTATTACTGTTCTTTCTCATGCTCAGTGAAATCCTGGTGGGTAAAATGCCTCACGAGACATCCCAGACAATTCACCCTGTGTTTTATGTGCTGTTAAAGTATCTGGATCCAGCCTGTGCACCTGCTTGCTGTCAGGTCCATTATATCCTAAGCATCCATTCCTCCAAGTGATTTTTTGCTGAGGCCTCTTCCCATTCGTTGCTGGAGATGACAGATACTGTAGAGAGAGCAGCTGATCCTCACGGAGGTGGAGTGGAGCTGCCTGATTGATTGCCCGCAGAGGACAGGTAGGCAGTGAAATCGTGCCTAGGAGGATACAACAGGCAGTTCAGGTTTGTCCCTCTCTGGAGCTTTTTATTCACGTGCGTGGATAATGCATGCTTTGTTTTGCTTTGTACCAGATAATACACTGACAATGGGCAGGGATTTTTTAATTTTTTTTTTTCTTTGTTTCTCATGTGTTCCTGGAAATGAGGAAAATTACCTTGGATTGCACACTGTGTTCTTCAGACAAAGCCAGTTCGTCCTCCACAAAACAGCTTGGTGTGTTCTACTGCATCTAGCGTTAAATCGTCTAGAAGCACCATCACAAACAATTACACCTTGGCGCTTTCTGTTGGCTCAAACAGGGGAGTGAGGGGGTAGACTTTGGGAGCACACTTCTCCAAAACACATTGGTATAACTCCACTGCTTCAGAGAATCATTGCTGGGTTGCAGACAGTTGGCTGATGCAAGACCGCACTCAGGGAGTGAGCGCGATGGTGCGAATGGCACACCCCTGTGACCTGTGCGAGCTGCTGCTCAGGCTCTGATCTGGAGCATGGCTGCAGTCCAGGGGACACCAACCAGGCAGCATCACTGGGACATGGCCAACATGATGTTCTTCTCCCTGGAAAAGGCTGACAGAGGCTGCCACAAAGTTCTCTGCTTGTGCTGGGATTTAATATACCAAGCTTTCCCCAGCAGGGACCAAAGTTAGCGTCGCTACGACAGCTCACACCTTGCTCCGAGTAGATGGTATCACTTACCTCAGACATGTGGTGGGAGACAGGAAGGCCATTTGCAGTCGCAGCGTGATGCTCACAGTGCCCACGGAGTCACCAGGATCAGCAGTGACCCTGTGGCAAGGAGCACGGTGAGGGGAAGGAGAGGGCCCAGGTCTGGGCCAGCACTGCAAGGGCTTCATCTTTCATGTCATGTCTACACGAGGCTGATGATTTAAGCTTGCCTTGAGCAGCAAGTGTTGAAACTTGACTTTTAGTGCTGGTATTAAAGTACAGCTGCCCATATGGCAGGGTTTTTAAATGACAGGTGCATGTACTTCTATTGCCTTATTTCCCTAACCCTTAGCTAAGTGGGGCTTGTCGGGTGAGCAGTCAAAAGGAAAGGCAAGAGAGGAACTGCTGTCACAGGGCTAGCATTTACAAAGCACGTCTGAATTTGTGCACAGTTCTTCAGGGGCAGCTGATGATTTAACATCATTGTTCAATCTAAAATGACTACAAATTTGGACAAACTTTAACAAGAGCTTGGCACTCACAGATAGCGGTGGACTAATGTGAATGCAGGTTCTGAGAATAAGGCAAAAATACAGTGTTTAGCTCAACTGAGCACTAGGGCCAAGTATTTCCTTGTCTCCCACTTCATTACAGCATTAAGGTTTTTAGGTGCAGTGCAAGCAACTGCCTTGTCACTGAAGGGTACTGTGAATTCTGCCTTCATGATAGCAAGCTGAGTTACATGGCAGAACCTGGAGTAACACAATCTTGTATTGCATCCTCAGCAGAGACTCTAGCTGACAACAGTTGTGTCTGTAAGCTTAGAAGTGCCCTCCTTGCAAAATGACTGCCCATAAAAGAATGAGCAAATACTACCCAGAACGAATGACTGGGAATCCTTTCTTCCCATAGGAAGGACCTCATGAACTAGCAGAGTAACTCTGATCTTCACTCTGGCATTGGCAGAAAGGGGCTGCCAAATTAAAAGCATTTCAGATGCAGTCTGTATTTACTTTCACGTGGCCTGGAATGGCTGTTCAGCACAACGTGGAGTCAGGTGCAATTTAGAGCCTCTAAACCCTTCTGTTTTGGAAGATTTAAGTGTTCTGCCTCCCTCACTCCTCAAAATAATAATAATAGAGTTTGAAAAGAAAGTTCATATTGTTTACTTTCCTTTAGCTATCCGTTGCATCTCCCTTGTAATCCAGTAATATGCCTTCTGCTTACATCTAGGTTAGTGGCAGCTCTTAGCCTGAATACTTAGGCCACCTCTAATGCGGTAACAAATTGCTGATTATCAAAGGAGTAGTAGCACTTACTTCAGCTCCCACATACACTGAATCTAGATTAAGGTATGTGAGAAAAAATGAAGGTGAGAGCAATGGTTGGCTCCTTAATCGGTATGCTGTTAAACAACAGAATACAACCCATTCGGCGCCCTTTACTGCAAAAAGTAAATAAAAATAAGTGACATAATTGAATATTTAATATGATAAAAGTGATGAAATGGGCATCTGCAAAAAAGCTAATATTATACCCTACCACCTTCTCAAATAATCAAAGGAGAGAACAAGTGAAGAGTGTGTTTCTCTTAATGGTTATAGGAAGGGATGAGAAGTTGCTTTTTGTTTCTGACACTTCTTTACAGAGACTTCTGTCTGTCTGCTGACTGTTATGCTGTCCACCTGTAAAACGACTCTAGTGACACTTAGCTCCTTTACCACACTAGCTCAAATGAACCAGTCTATAGAGTACTTTGGGATTTTTTTTTTTCTCAGTTTTTCCTTCCAGATGAAAAGTAGTGTTGCCTTTTTAGTTCTATATCCTAGGTTTTTCCTTGAGGATGTCTTAAGCTGAAGTTCATATTTAAGAAGTGATCCTGCTTTCAGATATCCAAATTCATCTCTTATAATGACCATTCTAAAGCAGCAATTCTGTTCCTTTGATTCTATTCCATGTCTCAACTTTTTTTAAACTTTATTCTTGGAGTCAAGAAATCATGTAAGGGTCTCTGTTCTTACAAAAACACACGTTTTCAGTCTCATACAGAACATCTGAAGAACGTAACTGCAATGTAGATTCTAGGAAAACAAAAAGAAACTTGCAAAATACACCTTGTGGTCTAGTGGTTGCTGTGGGGATAAGGAAAAAGGATCATTTATATTCTTTGATCAAGTTAAGAGTGAGTTTTAGGGGTTTGTTTGGAATTAGTTTTGGAGGCACTCTTTTTTGCTTCTAACTTGCCACAGAACAGTACTAATTCTTTCTTCTGTATATTTTTTTTCTGTCTGAAGGAGCAGAATGAGGCACTTCTATTTATTTATAATCTCCTAAACTGAGAGATATAGCCTGGTGTTCTTGGCCAGCTGCATAAAAGACCCATATGTGAACCAATAAAGAAATGCTCCCAGATTGATTAGGCACTGGATAAGGCTTAAGCAGAGGAGACCTGGCCCAAATCCATTTTAAGTTAGGTACAGGTCTGAGTTATGCTTCATCTCTCCCTGCCTTTTCTTGCCTGCAGCTGTAGCCCATTGAAGTTGTTGTCTAGGATACAGGCAGACTTTGTCTATTCAGCTCATGTTGTAAATGCAGAAAGGAAGGATGGTCCTGGGGCTAGCGCTTGCCTGTAATGCAGGCCTCCTGTGTAGCATTTAACATGTCACTTACAGTTATCACAGCTGCCCTTATCTTACAGGTAGGAAGGTGCATGTAGTTAGGAGGCACCCTGAAAATACCATGATAGAGACCACAATAGGTGAGAGATGACCTACTGATGCCTGCATCCTGCAACTGCATCCTCCTTTGTGTTGCGTATCAGTGTTGCAGGACTAAGAGTGGGGATGAAGTCTTCTACTTAACGTGCTTGCTTCGCTCAAGTTTAAAACTTGCTCTTCGATCTTCCCTTCCTGCTCTGCTGGATAGTCCTAGGGACCAGAGAACCTACAGACAGTCGCCATGCACAGCCCTGGGCCACAGGACACAAGGATCTAGGTCTGTGGCCATCCATCAATAACGGGTGAGAATTAGAAAAGCCCTGTGGTCCTACGTACTGTGTCGCCATTGAGCAGCTTTCCCTGGCAGCAATGACGCAGCCAGCATGTGAAGAATAGGAAGGTCCATGTTTTTCTGCTCATGGGCATCTCAAGTTTCCCTGCTAGGTGACTATTCTGAGGCAGCAGGAGCCCACCCTTTCCTGCATGCTTCTGTCAAGGAGCATCACAGAGTTTCCGCTAAAACAGCTTCCACCAGGAGACCCTTCACCTTAAGAAAATGAAATCTCCTCTATCACAGAACTGCAGTAAATTACCTAAGAGGTGCTACTGCAGGTGATGTGTTTCGTGTGACAGCGGAGATGGAGCCATGAGCTATTTCCCAGAAGTTTGTGTGTACAGGCAAGGTACGTAGAGGCTTATGCAAGTCAGCCTTTCCCTCTCTTTGATGCAATCATTTTTATGGAATGCAAAATAAACTTCAGAGCAAAGAAATTAGCTGGTATGTCTGGAAAGCAGTGCTGTGCCTGTCAAGAATGGGCATACAGGAAGGTTCTGGTAAGACTTTCTCCTTCTGAGCTACAGGGCTTTAATCAGCATTCTGCACAGGGGAAACTGCAGGAAAACTCTGTATTCTGTTGCTCCATTGCTCTAAAAAGTAGCAGGATCACAAAGAACCAACAACAAATCCCCAATAATCACAGCTCATAAATTCTTCACCGTGTAAATGGCCCTTAGGTAGATGCATCCACCCAGGGAGGTATGTGGCAGCTTCTAGGCACAAACTGCTGCCCTCTATGTGGCCTACAAATTGCTGTGTACACTACCTAACACTTTGCTGATAGGCTGGGCTGGTTAACAGGAAAGAGCTCTTGACTGAAAACAGGCCATTTTTCTCCTTCAAAGCAGATTTGTTTTCTCATCACCATGTTTCATAGTAATTCAGCGATACACAGTTTGCCACGCCAGCATCATTTTCCCTAGCTGTTTAATAACCATGCTCTGAACCGGAGCTGCAGAGTATCTCATTATTCTGCTCCAAAGGTAGGAGAGGAGGGGTAGATGTGAAGAAAAACATCTGCTCCTGAGCATGTCATAAGTAAGGTTATACTGCCAACTGCAGTCAGTATCCCTGCAGCAGCTGTAGGAGAGGAATGAAATGAGAGGAAAGAAAAATCAAGATAGGAAAATATTACTGACTTTTTCTGCAGCAGTGAGTTTAACCTGAGTTTAATGTAATTTGAATTCAAAATATTCAGGAGCTGCTGCTTGCCAATCCATTTTTGGAGCTGGATGAAATTTCCTATCTGTTATCTTTGGAGCGTGTGTGCAAATCGGAAAGAGTTAATTCTGGGGACGTCTCTGCTGATGCTCCCCTGTGCCTCAGGAAGGAGACCCATTGACTCACAGGTCTATAAGGGAAGTCAAACCATTTTGAAATGTTACAAAAGCAGTACCCGAGGCAAGCTTTGCTGCTGTGCTGAGGCTGAAAGGTGCTTCCAAGTGGCGCAGGTACCTAAAGCTTACTGAACAAAACTGCAGAGAAAAACATCTTGCAAAGATGCATGAGGTGTGGATCAGCTTTCTTGGTTTCTACGAAATACGGAGAGTCTGGGTTTTGCTCGTCGCTGTGCCGTTGGCTCTTGTCTGTCGTGATCTGGTCATCCAGGTCCAGGCGTGCAGAAGTCGCAGGTCAGAGAGGCCTTGGGGTAAGGCTGATGGGATGGCACTGCCGTCGGCTGGCTCCACTGACACTCCCCTGGCAGGGACCAGCAAATCCCGAGGCAGAGAAAATCAGTAGGCACTGCTGAAATGTCTGGCTTTTGCCTTTTTTGTCTCTTATTTCTCACAGTTATCTCAACGGTACAGGTCTGGCGTTAACCTGCTTGCTGTGAACATCCAGTGTGCTTGGATACGACGCCAGGTCTTTCCAGCTTCTCTACATATATCACGTTTAATTTAAAATAGATTTCTAACGGGGATATTTGACACAACAATGTTCAACTGGCAGAGCATTACCCACTGCATGCTACGTCTTGCTTCCTGAAAGCTAGTTCTACAGGAGAGCCTGAAAATTACTTTCTTGTAATGGGACTGCCTTCTCTTCACTAAGTTTGCGTTGATTTTACTATCATTTTCAGCAATGAGTTAAAGGACTTTTCACTCCTGCTGCTCCAGCATCCAAAAAGGTAAAACAGTCTGCTCGTGGTATTGCAATGGCGATTTCAGTGTGGCTAGAGTTAGCTGAAAAGTGTATTTCAAAGTTGCTCTAAGGATGACTTTGTCTTTCTGCTGCCTCTTTGAAAACATAAACATGCCAGTGCCCTTTAGCCATGGAGCTGTACAGCACAAAAGCAGCACCGTAAGGACAGAACAAAACCATCCGAAAAAACACAAGCCTGGGGGAAAGCTTGATATCATTCTGCCTGTATGTGTTTGACTTGAGGAAACCTTGTGTCATGAGGTGCATTATGTTTTGGCTGCTAAATTTTATTTTTTTTTTTTTAAACATGACCAAGTAGTGTTGGGGTGAGGGTGAGCAGAAGGTAAGTTAATGGGTGTTTTAACCAGGCAATGAGTATAAAATTAAGTAACCTATGGGATTTGTCATGAGAAGAAACCCTGCATGTCGGGATCACTGGTTCAGCCCCTACCAGGAGTAGCAGTTACCTTGGGTTAGCTACTTGCTCTTTTCTTATGTCTGTGCATCTCACAAGGAGCGAGGAGGAGATTTTTCTAGGTGCCTTTTTCCTCTCTCCTGGAGGCAGACTCTGTCGTGAGCCCAAGGATCTGGCTAGGGCTGGCCATTACTCTCTCTGCTAAGCTAGGATGTGGATAGGATATGTTGCTCCTTCTCTAGACTTGCTCTGCCACCAAAGCCTGCATACCTGAGTCCCTTCACCGCTGGTTTTCATCAGTTCATTTCCTTACTGTCTTTAACAGCAATAAATTGGGAGTTACTTTCTGTTGCTGAGACAGAAAGGTGGCTATGTAGGTGCTCAGTATAGCTGAGGGATTCAGGAGTAAGTATGGGTGCTTTTGATAAAATGGTATTTAGCAGGTCCAAAACATTAGTGCTTTCATAACACCTGCTATCTAGTATTTAGGATGGAAAGCCTTGCATCAAATGAGATGGGCCTCTTTGTTTTTTAAAGCTTTCAGAAGACTCCTGAGATACCAGCCCAGCACTCGGCCTCTTTAATAAATGAGAGACCAAATTTTGTTTAATATTGTCTGTTTTGGAGAAGATGCTCCTGGCAGATGCTGTTTATTGAAAAAAAAGCTTGACGGGTTTTGCTAATGAGGGTGTATCCTAGAAAATATTTATGTTCTGGGAATACTCTGAATTGTGATCTTTTGGTATGAGTTTTTATTGATGGAGTCTAGTACCCCGTTATGGCAAATTCATTCTTTCTTTTGAGTTATATATATTAAACCTTTTCTCTGTCATTAGTTTTCCTGTCTTCAAAATGTGAATTAGCATTGCAGGATATTGTGGTATGGGCAAAAAGATGAATCGTTACTCTTTAGAAAGGTAATTAACCTCCAAGGGCAGCTGCCAGACAACTGCCATTATAACATCAGCTGTACTCGGCTTCAGTTTTAGTCTTCCGCTGTCCTCCGCCAGCTCTCCGAGGTGTGTTGTTTACCAGCGCAGCTCAGTGATAGCAAGAAGATGGATACCGTCAGCACAACGCCTGCAAGAAGCAGCAGGCTTTCAACTCTCCAGCTTTCACCAGAGTAACATGCCCTATGCTTTTTTTTCTCTCCCCATCAGGATGCGTGGCAGGGCTGTGACCTTGGCAGTGCCCCTTAGCAGGTGCTGGCAACCTCTAGTGATGCTGATTAATTGTGCTTGTTCAGCATAGGGGGGGTGAGGGGGTGGGCGCTGCTTGTTAATTCAAGCCTGTGTAAAGGAAATGGGAGAAGACCCCTTAGGAGAGGGTCCTCAGGCAGGACCTGCTGGTCTGTGTCAGGGAAAGACGGCTTTACAGAAGGCACGCAGAGTTTGGGGGAGAGAGAAGGGAGAAAGAGCATCCCTCTCGCTGGCAGTTCAGGCTTGAATCCCAGTATGAGTGTACTGTAGCGTTGATAGAGAAATATTTAGCCTGTCTACAGGCAGTTGTTTGCTAGTAAACAAGAAACATTGTTCCAAACAGAGATGATGAACAGTGACAGAAAAATTTAGGAACTGGGTAGAAAGCTTTATTCTGCCTTGATCACAACTACCCATTATGTCAGTAGGTTCCGATTTTTCAGACTAATGGTAGGTGTACACTCGTACAAGCATGCAACTGTGCACTGATCTCCCCCTCAAGGGACTGTGGATTTATCTCTAATGTTGTCAGATTTATTTACAAAAGATAGAGTGCATTTACAAATGCTTCATTGTGCTTTGTTGTTTGGAACACGGTGAAACCTGGCCCCGATGGATACAGCAAAATGGGAAGGCGGTTTTTAAGGCTTTCCTCTCCCAAATCAAGTGGCTGTTAATTGAAACCATTGATGAGTTTCTATCAGCATACATAGTGAAAGGAAAATGCCATGAGGATTTCGTACAGAATGCCCTGTGAAGAAAGTACGCTCTGTTGCAATGCTGCCAGCGTGTTCAGCTTCATGTGGTGATGATACCAGTAACAATTATCATGGTTTCTTGCTATTGTTGTTGTTGTAATGCATGTTTGCCTACTATGACAGTTTGGGTCTCTCATCCTTCAGTGTCCAAACTGTAGTTTAGCTAGTTTAGCTTTTCCACCAGAACAGCTAGAAGGATGGTGGGGATGATAGAGAGACATCTCGAATAGGAAGGACCCTGCCATGCCTCCTGGATGTCTAACTGGCAACTAGTAAATGCTTCCGATTTTTTTCCCTAGATGTTTCTGTATCCTAGATACTTCTTTGTGTCTACCTAGGTTTGTATAAGCAATCTCTAACTCTGGAGAGAAAGTTTGTGCTAGTTCAGGGGACATTTCTAGCAAGTTTGAGGGCTTTCCTCCCTCCTCTTACGTTTCTGTTGCAGCACATGTGTCCAGATGTGGTGCCACAGCTGTACATCCCTTTGCCTCCCTCATCCATAACATGGTTGGATCTTTGTGCACGTAGGCATGTGTCGTGGTTTAGCCTGGCTGGATGCAAGTGCCCAGCAAAGCTGTTCTATCAGTCCCTCTCCTCAACTGGACAGGGGAGGAAAAATAGGACAAAAGGCTCGTGAGTCAAGATAAGGACAGGGAGAGATCACTCAGCAATTACCGTCACAGACAAAACAGATTGAACTTGGGGAAATTAGTTTCATTTATTACCAGTCAAATCAGAGTAGGATAATGAGAAATAAAACCAAACCTTAGAATACCTTCCCCCCGACTCCTCCCTTTTTCCCGGGCTCAATTTTATTCCCAATTTTCTTTACCTGCTCCCCCCGACTGTCACAGGGGGACAGGGAATGGGGGTTGCAGTCAGTCCATCACAGGTTGCCTCTGCCTCTCCTCACACTCTGCCCCTGCTCCTACATGGGCATCTCCAACGTGAGTCCTTCCACAGGGTGCAGTTCTTAAGGAACAGACTGCTCCAATGTGGGTCCCTCGTGGGGTCACAAGCCCTGCAGCAAACCTACTCCAGCGTGGGCTCCTCTTTCCATGGGGCACCAGGTCCTGCCAGGAGCCTGCGCCAGTGCAGGCTCTCCATGGGGCCACAGCCTCCTTCGGGCACCCACCTGCTCCAGCGTGGGGACCTCCCTGGGCTGCTCCACCGTGGGCCATGGTGGGCTGCAGGGGACAGCCTGCCTCACCATGGTCTGCTCCACCCCTCTAGCTCCCCCGCTATCAAAGCCTTGCCACACAAACCCAAAACGGCACATGAATGTCTGTCTGCAGAAAAAGCAAGACTTTTTACAAAAATTTCTGCTTATATGAGGCACATTGCACTCAGCAGATAGTGAGCTCTCTTTAAAACTGGGCGCTTCAGTATGATATCCAAATGCCACACTGAGAAAATTAAATTGACATATTAGTATACAGACACTAGGAATGCACCTAAACAGCACTTGAAGCTTTCAGGTACGGGCAATTGCTGTTGCATGAAAGGAATTGTTTCTGAAAGTAGAATTAGCTTACTCTGTTAGTGCTTTTTATTTTGCCGTTTATACTACATTAAAACATTAAATGACGCATCTCTTGAAGTGCACTGTTCATTTGGATCCATGGGCTGCAGCCTCGCGCAGTCAGTGGGAGCCTCTGCAGGGAGTCTCTGATCTTGGCAGGCTCTGGACAGCTGTAGGCAGGGAACACTGGCTTTGTCTCCAGAACACTGAGCAAGCTCCACCCCTCTTCTGTTATCGAGAGCTAAACTCATGCAGTCATTCTTCTCGGGTTCTTGTTCCACTCCAGGTAGGAAGCAGATTTCATCTGTGCATCCTTACATCCCTGTGCAATGCTCGCCTGCTAGTAATGCTTTATAAACAACCTTCCTTGCCAGAACAGTGGTTTCCTAGAGCCTTGACTCAGAGTTTTTGCAGGGGAAGTGTTTCCTCCCAACAAACAGTATTGTATCCCCTGACAAATGGCTCTAGTAAAAGAATAGTGAATTTGTGTGGGTTTGTTTCTCTTTGCTACTTCTGCTGCTTGAAGTATCCTCTGGAAGGTCAACCGACCTTTATCGAGCCCTGGCCGCTGGCAAGATGGCATCCATAATGAATGTACTTCAAGCAGTCAGTGCTCCAACATGAGTGTTTTAACATCTGACCCCATCAGTACAAATGGTGTAACACAAGGAAGATACTTGACTGCTTTTCCTAGAGAGCAGCTTCCAACTGGTGCACCAGATAGTGTGTAAAATATCATATATGGGCAATCTAGCTAGGCAAATGTCAGAAGAATAAGGGATCAAAGCATTTATTTAGTTGAACACAATAGGTCTTGCTTGCTTGTTTTGTTTTTTCTCACTGTACCTATGACCTGTGGTGCAGTCTGGGCAGGTGCAAAGGTTACTGATCTCCTGGTATTGTCTAGGTTTGTTATGGCCTCTCGCTTGCCCTAGCCTCTGAAGGACAACTACCTCAGTTAAGTCGTAAATGTATGGAATAGTAAAATGAAGGCCAATATCAGGCTTCAGGCATGTAACACATACTTTTACTTCTGTGATACTGGACATACCGTTATGTGCTCCACGTTGACCAGAGTTTTTAGTATGACGAATCCTGCGATTCCTCCACATCCTGATGGAAGTCCTTTTCCAATTAAGTACTGATGAAATATCTGAGGCAGCATGAACTCAATACACCCTGTGATCAGAACTGACTGAAAGGTGGCAACAAGCTAGTCTGGGCCTTGAGTGAATACAGTGAGGCTTAGGGTAAATGAAGTGCTGCATCACTATGCTTGCATTTTTTAATTCATTACTTCTTTTTCACAAGCTGAAGAAAATCACCTGTATTAAGCCAAGTAAAATACAAACGTGCATGTTACTGAAGTAACTGTTTGTTCACCTTGGGGTTTTTGCAACGTGAGCTCTCGCTAGCTAAGCGCACAGTGCGCCACAGGCAAACATTGATGGGGAATCCCGGTTCTTCACTGTGTTTGGGAGAACGAAAACGGGCAGATGCCCTTTGGGGTGAAAGGCTCACACATCAGCCCAGTGCCTTATAGTTTTGAAGTCTGCACAGTAAATTAAGTATGGCATTTTACTCTCTTAGTAAGTGTGGTTTTCTGCTCGTTGTAAAGGGTGTTTATTGCATTCTCCTTGAGGTTTTTATGTTTGATTGTCTCCTTGGGGAGAAACACTTGAAGTTTTGAGATGGTCTAGATTTCTGGTTTAGTCTCGCCTAACATCTTTTAAAAAAATTTACCTCTCTGTCTTTGAACATTGATATTTAGATCTTGTTGTTAATATCATTTATGTAGGGAGAGACCAGCATACCAATTTCAGTATCTCTTTTCCCATTTGTACTTCCAAATGTACTTCTGTTTCATGCTATATCCATAACTGACCTAAAATGGACTTGAGCTTTTTCTGTTGTGCATTGTTACTGAGTTTAATGGCAGAAAGCGTCATCTGCATGGATTGTTTGGTGTTAAGGCTCTCCGACTCCCCTTCCCCACTCCCTGGCTCAGCCAGTGCTTAGAGGGGAAAATTCAAATCACTCTGTGGGATTTTCGCTCTCTTTGAAAACTAAAATAGTATTGCCTCCTCTGTGCAGAAGCTGTTGTTAAGTAATATGATTTTTTTTATGAGAAGATTCGGTCTGTTCAGTAATAGCTGTAACTAATCAAAGAAATGCAGAATGTAGAATTCAACACAGAAAAAAAAATCATAGTAAATATGTCTGACAAGGATCTACAGTAGGTAGGTCCTGATGGTGTTCCTGCCCTGACGATTACAAGTGTATGTTATCTAGCTTACTTAGTTGCTAAAGGAGACTTCCATTTCAAAATTCTGCTCAAAATCTATGCATTTCAGGATGGTCTGGATCCAAAGCAAAGGTGCCAAGTGTTGTTTATGTTTTGATAGGCCAAGTTAAGATCTAAAGCTCAAACACTGCAGATATCAAAGGCGCATTCGTATCTGGGCCACTTGTTTCTTGTCTGCTTTAAGCCATTTGATGTCTGTCTGATGCAAGCAGGCTTGACCCATGCTCTGAGCCAGTTGGTGGCCATGCTGTTGCATTAGCAGAACATCAAATTTAAAATTATATATCAATTGAGTCTCCACCCAGCTTCTAGTGGGTTGGAAGAGCCTGCACGCATTCACCAGAAAAGGACTAACTGAACATACTCTGGTCTCCTTTTGAATGACAGCTGTCTTTGCAGTATCAGAGAGATGTCTGTCTCCGTTAAAGCACAAGCCACTACCTATCCTGCTGTGCTGCATCCTGGGGGCAGAGTTTTCAGGTCAGGGAGCTTAATCCTCTGCAAGATGTTCTTCTCTCTATCAGCAGTGCTGCTGACACTTGATCATTACGTGCAGGTGGACCTACTGTTCTGTATAATTTTAAGGACAGCTAGGCTGCCAGATACTCCCTTCAATGAACAGAGGATACACAAGAAAAGTAACAGTGATGTGATCATCTGAAATACTTTCTTATACTCAGAAAATTCTGAGTGTTTATGCCTTGGTTCCTAATTCAGTGCTCATCCTGACTAAGAGATTCAAACTATACTTGTAAAGTTATTACCAATTGCTAAATTATAGAGGCTACTTTTTCTTCTGTACCTGAGATCTAGATAAATGCAAAATCAGAAGCTACCTGAACGCATTTGAGATTAAACAAAAGAATGATGAGAGAGAAACCTGAGGAGATGGAAGTATTTCAGGATGTTATCGCATATTGCCTGAGCACTTAGGTTCCAAGGTGATACATACGTAAAACACCAAAGACAGATGTATCTGACATTATCTCACCCTCTAAATGCTTGGTAAAACTACAAGAAAACCGAAACAATAGAGAAAAGGGTATTTTCTTCTTTTTATAGCTCCACCTGTGACAGTTACCCTTAAGATAGCCTGTCATATCTTTTGATAAAAGGTCCATCTTCAGTTTTAAATGGAAGCTATCTATGCCGAAGCATACATTCAAAAGCACTTTCTATAAGGAGTCTCTCAGGAGCCTTTAGCTCCCTGCTAATATAACAACAACAACAACAAAATGAGCTCCCGAGTCAGGCTGTCCTTGTTGAAGGAGGCAGGTAGGAAGCCTGGCAGTGGCTGCCTTTCGGCATGCGTGGCTCTGAGCTCGGCTCCGTGCTGCTGTGGCCCTTGGCCAGTCGCTCCCATTTCTCCCGTGTGGGTGCGAAGGCAGATTGTTTCATTTATGCGCACGGGGGAGATCACAGCCATTCTGCCGGCGCAGGCTAAAAGGGTCCAAGCCAGTGAGGAGTTGGGCACTGATTCCACTCCTCTGCTTGAAAACCTTGGGCAACTCCGTGGAAGTAAATGAAGCCGCACTCTGCTCTCGCGAGCAATTTTATAGATATGTCAAATAAATTTACGTGGCTCAAAAGACAAAGAAGTAAGAACTTGGGCCAGCTCCTCACCAGGTGTAGCACACTGTAATGCCTTGCACTCCCAGGGAGCCGTGTCCCTTTACTCCAGGTGAGGATCTGTCCCCAGATCTGCTGGGAGCAGACAGGCGTCTGTTCCCCCGGACCTTCGGCAGCAGCAGCTACAGGTCTTTGGATGAAAGAGAAGCCTGTACTGAGCCCAAGACTGTCTTCCCTCTCCCGCTCTCTGCCCCTCCTTTTAGCATAATAGTGTTGTCAAGAATACTTGCTTGCAGAAAACGCGTTTTGTTCAGTGGTCAAAAGCCCCTGAATTCTGCTGGAGGATGCTGTTTTTCTCTACCGCACATGCACTGTGTCCAGTAGAGACTGACTTTTAAGAAATAAAATAAATAAAACATTTCAAGTGCTATCCTGGGTGAATTTATTAAATCATTCAACCAGGAGGGAATGAAAAAGTCTGCATCATGCTGGTTGCTCTCCTGAGCTGAAGGATCTCGCCGGGTCTGCAGCACAGCAGAAAGGCAGTGACAGGCAGGGGCGTGGATCTGAGCGTCAGGGAACGAGGGTCTCTGTGTGTGGGCGCAGGATGCACGACATGAGGAGAAACAGTGTGTGGCAAGAACCTCTCCTTTGAGACAGAAAGGCTTTAAAGCATTTTTCTGAAAGGGGATGCCTAGCATAGACTTGGGGGGGGAAACCCACAGAAAAAAACCCCTTACGACAATAAAGCCTGCTGCAGTGGTGAACTCGGTGCTGCCACCCAGAGTACCTTTCTGCATAATAGATGATGCTCTGTGTGGATCTGCAGACTAGGAAGATTAAAGCAGATGATCTTTCTGCATGTGAAGCAGCCAGAGACAGCATGATGGATCATTACTGAATACATTTCTAGCCATGCATAATTGTGTTCTGATCTTCCTTGTTGAAGTACTATCACTGTTTCTCTGCCAGACTGTATTACTGAGCTTAGAAGAGCCAAGAACATTCTTCTCTATGTTTTGTCCATAGCTATCTCGGGGGTCACTTGCGTTAGAAGCATGCTACTGCCAGACATAGTAAAATGTTAAAATGGCATCAAAACATCCTGTGGTGAACCAGGAAGGTGAATCGGATAATTGGCCGCATGTAGGGTCTGGAAAATAAGTGTCTGTTCAGATGTTTGAGAGGCATGTGGTTTGTTTCTCTTTAACCCTTTGTGGTTATTTCTACATGGTCTGATGTAATGGTGAATGCTAGTGCAAAATAACAGAGGGGGGCATTCTTGTGTCATGTAGTTTCCCGTCATTTCTATTTGACATTTCATCAGACAAATATCAGAAGTATATTGTGCAGTGTATTTACTGAACCAGGGTTAAATAATCCTTAACACAAAGTGTATGGGTATGTAATAGAAAGAATTTTTTGAATGATAGAGAAGAAGGAAAAAAAAAATATATCTTGCTTACAAACGAGAAGCAAAATCAAAGGGGCTGTATGATCCGGTGCAACGACAGCAGCGCTGGGAGTTTTAGTGGTCCAAAGATACAAGTGCTGAGGCACAGGCAGGAGATCTCGGTCTGCCCAGCTGAGCTGCAGATCTCCTGGGGACAAGATTTTTGGTGACAGAGGTTGTACCGCAGCCCCTGGCATTGGTTAGAAGAGATTTGGCACAGGCTTGTCCCTGGGGGTCATTACCTGCCTTTACATCTGTGGGGTGTCAGCTACTCCAGATACTCTGTCATTTATCCCCTGCATTAAACAAGCCTTTATTGCAAGTGGTGCCTTTTGCTTCTTAATAAACACAAGGGAGAAATGCAGAAACTTCCAGAAAATGTCGATTCTTCCTTCCCCCAGCTCAGTAAACTGGAAATTTGAGGAAAGCTTTAAACCAAACCTATATGTTCAGATATTTTTTTTTTTCTCAGAAGTAAATAGCGAAAGAGATTTTGAAGCAAGCTTGCAAATGGTGATATTGCTGCTTCACTTAAATCCCAGAAGCATTTTGACAGTCTTTATTTCAATACTTATAATATTGGCAATTACTCGTGACATATATAAGTACAGATATACCCGCAAACAGTCTTCAGTTTATACTCAGCACTACTGCTGGTCCTTAATATTGTGCTCTGCTAATTAAGTTGTAATGAACAAACACACACGCATGATATTTACTTTCCAAGCTTTTTCCTTCAGAAATGTGAGAGGGTTTTATCTACATTATGACATTAGTTCTCTGTTTACATACTGTTACTGAGCCCTTTGGATATAACCTTCAAGAATATTGATGCTTTCCATTTTCAACATTTTAATTTCTATCCTTAAAAAGAGATGTCAACAGGCAAAAAGTGCGCTATAATGCCTTATTATGCAGCTCAGCTCCATCTCGAATGCTAAGAATATTTGTCATTTATTCAAAACTAAAGAATTCATGCCATAAATATACCTCATGGCATTTTTTTACATGATAAATAAATAATACAAATAATACATTTTTCACTCTCAAAGATGTAAATATGGTTTAGTGTGGATCAGTACATAGCTAGTACAGGTATATAATTCTTTTCAATGCTTCCATTTTTTTCTCTGAGCTGTCTGGAATTGTCTCATTCCAATTTGCACAGGGCTCAGTACAAAATGACATGTTAATAGAAAGCAACTTGTTGCCTCTAGGCAGCAAAAGATCAGCTTTTCCTGATGTCAATACACTTGCCTGTTATATGAGTTGCAGAGAAGGGACCCCTTTGCCTTGGCTTTTGTTTTGGCTCCCGTTTCTTTGAGCAGTTCAGCGAGGCATGCAGAGTTCCTCTCTGTTCCGCAGTTGCATTGCAATCTGTTTGGAGTTGCTAGAAATTTCACAACATAAATCACCACCATGCTGAGCAGTGGCCTGGCTGAGTGGCTTTGGCTTTGCTTGTCTTGAAAGTGGGGTCCTGAAAAATAACTGCAGGTGGTTCTCACAGGGCAGGTTTTCCACAGCTGCTCCTCAGATTTTACCCATGCCAGAGCATCGTGTGTCGGGAGAGGCCAGCCTCGGGTCCCACATCACAGCCACGCGTTCCTAACACACGGTGAGTTCGTGCCTCCTTGCTGAGGAGAATCAGCCAAGTAAGCGCAACCAGTCAAGAGGAAATCTGCTGGCACAACAGGATCAGTTGTGTCTGTGAAATCAAGCACTTGTGATGGTTGTTCCTTTTGAACCCAGTTCTCATCCTTAGAAGGATGCTGAGATGCTGTTGCTTTCAAAGCTGTCCTGTGTTCCCACTTGCAGCCCAAACCAGAAGGACTAGCACCAGAACCAGCTCCATGGTCCATAGCCCAAAGCCCACTTGTACCTGAGTCCTGTTAAAATCACGTTAATGTACACAGCTTCATTGTAGCTCCAGTTGTTTTCCTGCCTCTGGGTGAGCAGTAGTGAAGTGTGGCTTCTCCTTTGGGAGCTGTGCTCTCTGCTCCTACAGCTGAACGGAGCCGGGGAGGGCTGGCACAGAACATATGGGAGTTCACATAGAGCCCTCAAAGGCACGAGGAGGCCCTGAAGCACATCAGGAGATCGGAAACCCTCAGAGGGATTAAGAGCCACAACAGCAGTGTGTGTGTGTTGAGAGGGCAGGAGAAGCATAAGGAGAGAGTGTGTGTTTCCATCTGAGGGGGGTCAGGGCAGATGGGTGACTTCGGGTCTCTCTCCATACCTCTTTCCATCCCCTGCTAGATACATATTTCCCTTACGCTGTGCTAGAACAGCATGAACCTCAGCTAGAAGCAGGAACCTCAGTCATGGTGAAAAAAAATAGAAATGAAAACTTGTGCTATTTGGAAATGTCTGCATTTCCTCCAAGCCCACAGTCGTCTTCCTTTTTTTGATGGCAGCATCCCACTGATGCCTCCCTGGGCTGTTTAACTTTGTAAAGCGGTCCTGAATGTGTATCCATAAACCTGGTGGATTGTATGCAGGGGGTATCCTAAAAAGCCGCAACTTGCTGGTCTGTCAATGCGATATTGTGCTTAGGCAGGTGGGTGTTCTCTTTCTTAGAGATGCAGGAGGTGTCTAGTGTTAGCAACTGGAAGTTGCTCTTTGATGCCTTTAAATTTCAAAGGTTAACACAATAGCTGAGAATTGCACAGGACATCTGTGAGAGCCTGCAGAGCACTGTCCAGAGCTCTTCACACAGGAACGGAGGAAGAAACGTGCAGGACTCTAAACCAAGCTCAAATCAGGGATGAAACCCTCTGCACCCCTCAGGCTGAATTCAGAGGCTTGATCTTGGAGCATTGTCTGTGCTAGCGTGTGTTCTCTGCAGTTTTCCATTAGCAACATCTACAGCTAAATTGAGATTACTGTCTGTATTTTAGACTGGAGGGATTTCTGGGAAAATTACTGGTTTAATACCAATGAACAACAATAGAGCTACACTGGCATTTTTAACTAAGGGTTATGGATTGCCCAAATTGCTGTTTCCCTCAGAAATGATGGCATCTACAAGAGACAGCAGGCTGCCGCAGCTTTTAGATGACTGACTTCCATGTTTAGTGGAAGCCAACAATAAGACTCCTCTTGTTGCAGAAGTGTTCACCTGTAATTATTATAGATATGTCATAAGAAACTATTTCCGGCAGCACATAAATCTCGGTCAGATGGGAATAAATTTTAGTTACCTGAAAGCCAGACTTGATTTCCAGTTTCAGTGAAACTAGAAAATTTTCAACTAAATTTCTCTGCTGAGAAATTCTCATCCCCCTAAAACATTTCCCTTTGGGGTCTGTGGGGTTTTCATTGGTTTTCTTTTTCCTGTTTTCTGTCGGCCACCTCTTAGGAATAGTCCATTTTTCCTCTACAGATTTTTTTTTTTTTTAAGACAATGCACTGAGGAATTAGTTCATCCAAGTCATCCCTGAATACAACCAAAAAGCCTTGAAAATGATGAAATGGGTTTGTGTCATCTGTGAATACATTAATATTCATCCCTATTATCCTTCATATTTTCAAGTCAAGCAGCACATAATTTATCAGCTTTGTCGTCAAATGCTGCATGTAATTGTGTTTAGCAGAAAGCTCGGTGGGAGGGAGGGGAGCAGAACAGACGGGGAGATAACCATTCACTTCTTCCCAGGAGAAGTGCGGAGCAGCACTTGCATTGAATTTGGTGGCCTTCCGCTCTTTTCAAGCACTCCCATGGCACCATGTTGTAAAAGTGGAGCAGCTTATCAAGTGTAAGAACGTAGTTCAGCAGGGGCAACACAGGTAAATGTCTTACTGGAACAGTGCAGAGCATGAGACTGGAACCATTTCGAGAGTTTGCCAAGCTGAATGGTTGCATGGCAACCCTACTGCTCATTGCCATCGCTCTGAAAGAGAAGTCACTTGGGTATAGGATGTCAGTACACTCCAGTGGTCTCCTTCCAGTACCGGTATTATTCTACTTCTGAAATGGTTCATTCCTTTTAGCCTCCTTCAAGAGATCATGGATGTGAGGTGGTTAACAGATGTTAACACCTAACACCTAGATAAGGGATGTCAGCTGTACATGATGCTGCAAAAAAGCTGCTGATGTGCTGTAACTTCTGTAGAGCATGAATTTGTCTATGGCCCCTGGCTGTACTGCATTCCACAGCCGTGGTGTCACAGCAGACCACCTGATAACCAGATCCCTGCACATGTACTTGGTACAGCTGCTAATTAAGTTACACAGTTACCACTTGTCCAGGGAACACACCTATAAAGTAGGGCTATGAAGATAAGAAAATGTGAAGGGGACAACCTGTGACTGCATAAGGGGCTCCATTTTATTCCCCAAGTTAAGGCTATTGCAGTCTGTGTGATAGCTGGTTCTTCTGTGGCTTCTCCCTTTCTCCTTTGCTCATCATGACCTGGGGTGTGTTGACTTCTACTTACAGAACAGACCTTTGGAAAGTTTTCTTGCCTGTGTCTTTGACAAAGACACCCGTGTGGATTCTCCCCCAGCTCCTTTGCATCTCTTGGGCCTAAAACATGGCATTGAAAACATCTAGATCTTCCTACCAGGTGTCATCTCACACTCTGGAGGAGCAGTAACGCAGGGAGTGTGTTGTGAAGTGACAGACGCCCAGGTGGGTCTCACTGCGTCTGGTAAACCTGGTTAGAAGGTGGCACTTCTGTAACTGTTTTTTGCCTGTTTAATTAGAATGGCACTGAAGAATCATAGAATCATAAAGGTTGGAAAAGACCTCTAAGATCATCAAGTCCAGTCGTCAACATAACACCACCATGCCTGATAAACCATGTCCTGAAGTGCCACGTTTTTTGAACACCTCCAGGGATGGTGACTCCACCATTTCCCTGGGCAGCCTGTTGCAACGCCTGACTACTCTTTCAGTAAAGAAAATTTTCCTAATCTACAATCTAAACCTCCCCCGACGCAACTTGAGGCCATATGGCAGTACGCTGCTGCTGGAAGGAGCAGGCTCAGTGCCTGCAGGGTGGGGCAGCCTAAGTGAATAGGGAAAGAGAACCTTTTTCTTCTGTCTGTTCCTGTGATCAGGAATGGAGATCTGTGAATTGCAAAACAACTGTGTGTATTCTTCCAAGGTGCTTAGCTCTGGAAAAAATTAACGTTGTCACCTGGAACCTCGGCACCTTACGAACCTTCATGTTAGGCTTAGTCTTTCAGTGTGATGTGTTTAAGGGAGGAGTTTTCTTTAGTTTGGTTCCCCCATTGAAAGAACGCTGGTCCTTCTATGCAAAGAGCTGCTGTGGTATTAGTCCATTGGCAGAAGCTTGTGGGGCTTTGCCCTTTTCCCCGTCGAATGTTGAGTCTGTGCTGTGAACTTGAGTTGGAATTGCCTACTTGAACAGGACGAAACCAGGCAACTTGGTGATCAGTGTGGGAAGGCTGGACAAGAGAGCCCCACCAAGGTACATCTAGCAATCAGCACCAACTCCTTCCAGCAGCGCAGCTCTTCCGTGCCCTCTCACAACCGGCCTGGTGTAGGGCAAAGCTGCTCCCGCTGCCACGAAGCCATGCCCCACGCGCTCGCTGACTGCAAAGGAAAGGTCTTGTGCTCTAGCTGCCTACTTGAGACAGAAAAAAGGGAAATCGGCCACGCTCTGCTCTGGCGTGGCAAACGTTTTGGACCGCTAACAGTGAGGAGTGCCTGTCTTGGGGAGAACCGGGGGTGCGAGGGGTTTGAGCAAACAGGGCTGCCAGACTGGTGGGTTGACGGGAGCCCTCCCGGTGCCAGAACAGCAGCTTGTCCCCTGACGATAGATTAGCAGAAATTTCTGTGCCTCTCTAGCATATTAACAGCAGTTTGCCTCTGCTTTGTTACATAAATAGATTAAGCTTTAGCTGTACTCCTATCATACAGATTTTCTTTGCTTTTCTTTGCGTTTTTTTTTTCTTTTTTAAATAATCATCAGACATTCTCATCAGTTTTGTCCTACAAGCAAAGCTCTGACAAAAAACCCAAAGAGCTGACTGAACAGTCACTTTTCTCCCAGCATCTGGAGCTGTTTAATATTTCGCTTGTCTGTCTCTTCAGGTGCACAGGGGAGGCAGAGCTGCTCTCTCCAGTCCGTAGCAAGACAAGCAGAACTCGAGCAACTGGGGAGGGAGGACGAACTGCCACAGCAATGCCAAAATTTCTGGCTCGCGTTCTCGAGCTCTGCTGTTCATGTGTCAAAAACCGAAAGTGTAACTAGGTGAATAAACCTCAGGCCATAAAATTCATAACTGTCTGGGTTTCAGCCAGCTCTTCACTGGGGATTTGGCAGGTCCGGTTTTAATTCTGCCTTCCATTTGACATGGGAATCATGTAATTCATGCAGTTCTGGAAGTGTGGAACCGGGCAGCTCTTTTTAGTATTGCTATTACATTTATTAATTTATTTAAGTGCTGTACCGACCTGTTACCCTCCTTACAGGATTAGAATTTTACAAGCAAACTGATATCTGAAGGATCTTCCTATATATTTCTGGAGGCTTCATACTTACCACCTAAAACCTAAATGAACTTACCATTTGTTAAAACAAAAAATCCTGATACTGTCTGCTGCAGTACGAACGCCTGCTACAGTGAGGTCAGACACAGGCAACCTCAGTGACAGCGCTTTCTTTAAGCAATTTTGCAAGTAGCAACCACTTCTTTCATGGACAGATTGCTTTTTGTGTTCAGTTTCTGTTTAAGAACCTCATCTACAGTCACATTGCTACAGTGCCTGCCTCACAAGCTGAATCCTGTGTTGGATTTAGTATTTGCTATTGCTTTTAGCCTAATGCTTACCTCTTGGTAAACTCTCCAGGCATAGCCACTAATAGATCCAAAAGGTATTTCATGCCTGAGCCAGGAATTTATTTATCGCCCTTCTGTGAAGCCATAGAGTGGAAAGACGGAGAAGGAAGCTGTCGTACCGGGTACTGACAGCACGTCTTGCTGGTAGGCACTAAGAATTATACTGAAACCATGTACCTAACTATTTATACATCCGAATCCTGTGTGAGAACTTGCTCTTTGATTTGTTCAAAGTATGGCTGTCCTTCTGTGGTGAACCTCTGTATCAGGGTGAAAATGACTGTTCCTTGGGCAGTGGTGAGCAGAGTTATCTGAGCTTGGAAATTTTTTTTTTTTTTTGGACATAAACTCGCATACCTGAATTGAGGTCATGGTGCCGCCATAGATTTTTTTTGTGTGATGTTGCAGAAATATCTTAACCTTCAAGACCTACCAGTAGCATGTAATTAATGTAAGTTTTGCTCTCCCATATTCTGCTTACAGTGTGAACACACAGAAAACTCATTAATTCTTCAGGGCCACCATCCTGGATTCAGCCTTGCAGAAGCTGATGTGATACGTGGTGATAAAGCACAAGAATGATGTCTGGCTGTGATCATCTCAAGTAGAAAAGCATTATCAGCTCTTGAAGTCTCAGCTACAAATTCTTTCCATATGACGTGGAAAACACTGCCTACTTTTATTACTTTTTGTATAGAAAGGAGTGACACAAACACAGAATTGGGGGTAGCAGGTGAGGTTTCTTAAGAAATTTTTTTTGTGTTGTTCAGATGACTTCTCCACAGTAATCAGGTGTTTCTCAGTTGCGTCTTTTTTAATTATAAGTCTTGTGGTGTTTTGGGTTTTTTTTTTAATTACAGCTGTCAGCCCTACTTCTGCCCCCCCCCTCTTGCCCCAGCAGTCGGTCAGAATTTGCTGTAGCGCATCCTGATAGCTTCAGTGCCTTGTCCTTTAAATAAGCTCTGTGGATAAACAGAGACTTTGAAAAAGATGACAGACTCCAAAGAGGATGAAAAATCAGCCAATTTTCCCTAGGGAAGTGTCTCCAATATCCTTGATATAGAGGCTGTGTTACTTAGCTTTACTCCTGTATTATTTTTGTGCTCTCTTATTTTCCCCTTCTCAAAAAGGCACGAGGATCTCCCCAGGCACAATATCGGCACCCGAACCACAAAGGACCCTAAAATGCATCCCCCTACATGCCAGGACAGCAGAGCAAAATACTGCAGCCTTCTGTGAGAGCTCATTTTGTACCACTGGATTACAAGAAAGTGACGCATATAAAATTTACTCCTATTTTCTGACCTAGAAAGACAGATAAATAATGTAAGATTGCCATAAAGAAGAAAACTAGCTCAAGATTTATTCTTTAAAAGAAACCAAATGCTATTAAGTCCTTCCTCTCTTTCTAGTTCCTTCTTCTTGTCCAGCTCCCTAGAAATCACTTCTAAATTTTAAATTTGCATTTCTGCCAAATTGGCACATCATACAGAAACAAAGCTTGTCAATAATGTATGTGCTGTGCCTGCTCTGAAAGCATATTTTGGCAAGGGCTTTTCTAACTCAAACTGGTATCCGCTTTCAGAGATTACTTTTTTATTATTATTTTATTTCAGCACAGCCTGAGACAAGCTGCCACCCAAGGTCCCGGAGAGCAGCGTTACACGGGCAACTGCTTCCTGCAAGGATTTAGAGCCCATCAAGGAGCCGAAGAAGCAGCCCTGGAAATTCAAATGCTGCATGAAAAGAGCAGCGCTTCTCTCTTTACTGCACTCCCAGTGAGGTTCAGCGCTGGTGCTCCTCAGCGACTCCTCTTGCAGATTCGTGAACTCGTAATGTCCCGGACCTAGCTCAGTGCTTATCTTCTCTACTTATGCTGATTACCTCTAAGGGCAAGTTTTGACACTGAGGGCTGTTAGGAGCTAGACTGAGAACATTTTGTTCTGTGTGGAGTTTTTTTGAAGAGACAACAGGTTCCTACTGACTTCTGCCAAGCCAAAAACAGAGTGTGGGCCCAAACTGTTGGTAGCTGACAATTCTGTAACTAGAGCATCCTCACCTCGCTTTTACAAGGGGCATCTTTACAGATAGAAGTCCTGGGAGGGGGAGGTTCTTAATAGTTTCTCTGATCTACTGAAACACAGAAGATGGAAATGACATGGTTTTCCCTGGTTTAAGCAGTCTGAAATTATTATACACTTCTAACTGGAAGGAATACAAAATGTCCCTGAATTTAGTCCACCCTTTAAGGCTTACCATGCACAACATGCTTTAGGATATTCAATTACTGGATCACATATGCTAGCAACAATACACTTGGAACCTTGTTAGTCATGCTGAAGCAGCACTTCCAGTATTGGTCATGGGTATAAAGCTTTAAGTACACATTTTAGGAAGTTTTTTTTTAAAAAATGTTTGTGTCACAAACATAAAATTAAGCTCCTCAAGGTACTGATATTTGTGCCTATGTAATTCTGTGAGTAATTTTACAAAAAGCCATGTGACAGGCTGATTACTTCTTCAGAATTTCATACTAAGAGACACAGTAGACTACATTTTTAGAAGTAAAACAAAAATGAAAGTCTCTTCTTCCTTAATTTCTCATGGTTTTGTTTAAGAAAGCCAACCAGAGTTAAGAATTGCTGATGCGTGAAATGCTGGCAGTTTAAATGTATATTTTTCTTTCATTTTGGAGAAATATAAGTGAAAGAGAAACTACAAAAAGGAGGGGGTTTTTTTAGTAAAACTTACTTTAGAATGTGCACTCTTTCTTGAGTTTTTTTTCAATTTTATGGATTGCTTTATCTAGTTCGTGACAATAATTGTGTACTAACACAAACTGATGATATGCCAAATGACACGTTTTTATTTACAAAGCTTTATGGATAATGTTAGTAAAACACTTCCCATTTTCTAGATCGATGTTTTTCTTTGTACAGTGGCAAAGCAGCTTGATATTTCATAAGATAGAATTGTAACAATTTTCCAGTATTTTTACATAAAGTGGTACAAGCTGCATCACAAGATAGCTTTTCATAGAAAATTTAGAGAAAGTGGTGGAAAGCAGGGGAAAGCAGTGCAATGCTTCAACTCCAGATTTAATAACAGCGTTTTTATCATTAGGAAAATAACAGTAAAAATGTATGAAACCCCCCCAGTTCTCAGTCTCAGCAATGACTGTGGGTCAGGGTTTTGATTGTATGTTTCTTGCTGTCCTTACTCTCTCGCATTGTCCCATTTGTATATTTAGCTCTGTTCCTTTGATTTCCATCCGCTGTTCAGCTTACGCATCTGCCTGCGCTTCCTAACGTTGACACCTAAGGAGGAATTCTTTATAGATAATAGGATCTCTTTCAGTTCTGTAGCCACTATAAGCCTGTTAGATGGCATACATTTGGCGATAAACTACAACAATGTGATTTCTTCCAATGCACCTAAAGCCATCCTCACAAATGGAGTTTGCTTAAAAACCGATGTTGGTCTGTTTTCCAGAATCATTCCTCTCGGGTACCGCTCTCGTTTTGATAAGTTCAAAGAACAAAACCAAAGCTGACAGAGTAGTTGTAGCAGTCCCGCCGCGTGTGACTGTCCTTGGAAAATAGCAGTGGTTCATTTTCTCACTGTTGTGTTTTAGCTCCTCCACAGATGTTTGCTCCAGTTGCATACCTGCCTCAAAAAGCCTCCGTTTCTCTGTTTTCTCGCCAAATTTTTGAATGGTATTCACAGTACACTTAGCGCATTTTAAGCTGCAAGAGTGTGTCCCTAATTTGCGGGCAATAAAACGGGATAAGCGCACGGCACGTTGGAAAGGTGCCTTGCAGAGTAACTCAGTCTGGCTGGAAGACGCACAAAGTGCACGTGGAAGAACGTGATGAGTGTGTGGGAAACCAAATGCATCAAAAATTAATTTTGATATCTTGCTTATTTTTCCTGAGCACGTTGACGTCTATCTTTACAATAACGTTGGTCCCACTTACAATGGATTCTGTTGTTAACTACATTGTCGTACAGCGAGTCTCCTGCTTATCACAGCTGTCGCATTACTGAAGTTTCTGGGCATATGAAGCTGTCAGCTTGTTGTATGGAGCCAGTCACATGCCAGGCAGCTGCCACTCCATATTCATAACCTGTCTTGAGTCAGCCTGAAGGCTACTTGCCGAAAGGGACACCCAGAAATCCTTAAGTACCCAGCGTTTCTTATCTGGCAAGGCGGTTTTGTCGCTTGTAGGTAGCACCTTGATATATGTTTTAGGGTCTCTTTTTAAGAGGCAAAGATTTTCTCTTCTCTTCTAACACATCTCAAGTTTGCATCAAAATCTGTATTTCAGCAGGCACGCACACACAGTGCACATCCGATCTTTGTCCATCTGTGTGGATGCTGCTAATGTTATTTATACATTGCCAGACATGGGCTGGAAGCAACAAAATAAAAGCTGTATTTTACGCGTGCTCCCAGAAGGACGACCCTCGGTTGTGTAATTACCTGTGGCAGCTGCTGGGAGGTGTGTGTTGTGAAACGGTGGGAGCTGTTAACTCGCACACACCTATTACTGTCTTTTCCCCCTTTTCTCAACCCACGGTGGCATGCTAGACAGCCTCTTCCCATCCAGAGGAGGACGTTAACCCGGCTGTTTTCTGAACCGGGGCACCTGACCAGTAGCATCTGTGGCGAAAGGGCAGGAAGCAGATGGAGGGCTCCCACGGGTTGTAACTACCTGTGTCTGTGCGTGCATGAGGATGCGTATGCGTAAGAGAGAGGGAGAAACAGGTTGGTTGTACGCTACAGGCCTCCCGTTTGCTTCCTACAGTATTAGGAAGAATTGTACCTGTTCAATCAAGCATATAACCCTAATTAATATCCAGGAAGGGCAGCCTGCCTAATTAGGGTTTCCCTGCTGACCCTGCAGGATGTTAGTTACGCTGCTCATCAAATCTGCATTCATTTACTCTGTAAAATATCACTCATGAATAACTTTTTTTTTTTTTTTTGCCTCATGCTTCAGCTGCCTTCCTTTCTTTTCCCGATACCGCCTTTTCTTGCCTCTCTCCATAAATGCAGTTCCAGCCAACACCTATTTCTTCCAGGCTTCTAAAGAAAGCATTAGTCCAAACTGGACACACTTAGTACGTACATCTTCATTTTTGCAGCAGAGAGAACAAGATTCAGATTAGAGAGGAGGAAATGCTTTCTGACAGTGAGGATGTTGAGATAGACTTCCATGGGTAAGCAGCCTCACCGGGACTGAAGGGCTGTAAGAACAGTTTAGATTAATTTGCACCAAAAATGCTATAAGGTGTGGTTCAGCCTGTTTTGGGGCAGGAACTTCAACCTTGTGATCTTTCAAGATCCTTTGCATCGTTGTTATTCTCCAATTCTAGAACTACAAATACTGTAGGTTCAACTTGCTGCCTGCCACTGTTTCCATTTAGGACTTGGAGAGGGGAGTAAATGTAAAAGGAATTAATATAGGTGGTGAATTTTATCATGACACCGGGTGGTACCTCCAGGCAGCAGATAAGGAGCAGTTGTACCTTAGCTTGAGAACCTTCCTCTGCTTCTCTGAGAGCCCTTCAGCGATCAGGGTCCCCCGTGACTGAGCATTTCATGGCTCCTATTAAGGAGCTGTTTCACCAGGGGCTTTGCAATGGGAGTGCCAGGGAGCAGACCGAGGGCACGCAGCTCTCGTGCCACCTCATCTGCCCTTCAGCTAAAGGACTGAGGCCCCTAATGTCCCTCCCATGCCCTGTAAATAATCAAGGATTTCAAGTGTGCTAAATTGCGTTAATTGCAAACCAGTCCTCCTGCTGCAGGCCTCCTCAGGACAGGTCGTCACTGCAGGCTCTAGCACTTTCGACCGCTTGCTCTGTGTGCTGCATGCACAACGCCTCTCGGAGCAGGTGAACGCTACCACACAATACGCTCCCCACGTCTGCTGTAACTCGGATAATGAAATTCCTTCCACCTGCATTCCCCTTCCCATTTCAACTGAGAAGATGATCTTTCCATTATGTTTCTAAAGATTTACGTAGGGTTAAAGGGGAACTATTAAATGCCTCTTGCAGTCTATTCCTCAGCTGAGCAGCGAGAGTGTGAGCCATCTGTATCACTTCATTTGAATGGAAAAGTGCTTTGAGATCTTTGGGACATGAAAAGCATTGCGTACCAAATCACACCCTCGGAGTGTTTCATTAATGTCTAAAATAATGTCTGCTCTTAATCTTAATGCAAGAACTTGGAGATCTCTATTACTATAGTGTCTGAGGCAAGAGAAGATGCAGGTGATAAAAGGTGAGCCTGGGCCATCAAGCCCAGCACCTGATCAAAACCCGTGCAATGCCTGTGCCTCTCCAGGCTCACGTTTTTGCTTTTGTCGGTTTCTGGATAATTTTTAATTGAATTGGATATTTTTTCTGAGTTTCTTCCAACCCATTTCTAAAGCTGCTGCTGTTACAAATGAACAGAAAACACTTTTGGCCCTTTTCTCTCTCTATATTTCACCTTTTTTGGTTTTTTTTTGTTGTTGGTTTTTTTTTTTTAGTGGTCCCAAGTATCTGTGTAGGGAGTAGCTGTCAAAATTAAACCTCACATCCAAAGAAACTGCAAGAGAGGAAATTTGTAGTATTCTAGTATAAAATAAGCCCTTCAGAATGGTGGTGTCTCATTTTTAAAGCCCTGCTTTCTAAAGAACTAAAGGGTGCAGTTAAAGGAACTACAGAAGCAGATCTGATTTAGCAGGGAGCAGTTAGCCGGGACGGCAGCAGCTTTGCCCCACAGACGGGACCCACTGGCACGACAAGGGACACAGCGGTGACCGCAGGGACGGGAAGTCCGCCCACCCCCAGCCCCTCTGCGCGTTGGGGTCTGCTTAAAGCTCTGCTCAACACTTCAGTGTTTCCCCGCTGCCCAGTCTCTGGGGACACGCCAGAGAGCTGCTAGAGTTGTGTCGATAGTTGCTATTGCTGCTTTCTGCCAAGACTTTAACCTTTTTTTAAGCAGTTGTGCACAGCGTGAATGAGTCTCCGCAAATAGAAGTCTGTATTAAATTGGCTCTGGAGTTTGTGCCCTGGAGTTTGTTCAGACACTAAACACAGCTGAAAGGAAACTCTGAGTTTTATTCTAAACTGTTAAGTACCCGGAGTTTCCTCTCTTCTTCAGCAGGTGTCACAGCAAGTCATACCTCCTAAATGACCCTGTTAGTTTGAGTTAGAGGCACTTAGTGTTAAGAGTCAGCCATTACAAGCTGTATCTTGATAATTCCTATTTCATTTTCCCTTCCATTCTGAGGCCAGCTGATGGATGCAGTGATGGGGCCGAGTGAAACGGTCCTGCCATGAGCTCTGCAGGACCTAGCCTTTTACCTACCGGGAAGGCGAGCTGAACTAATAGGTCATGTACATATTCACTGTAATGTGAATTACACGCTTCACATATATGAACTTGTTCTGTCCAGTACCCCAACCTTTGCAGTATTTGTGAGAACAGGCTCAAGTTACTGAGCAAGGTGCCTGATATGACGCTTTCCTTTAAGGTTTTGTTGTTTAATAAACACACCTTAAGTCTTGAATAGCATTTCAAGCCTCTCTTGCCATGTCATCTGATTATAGCTCTGTTTACTTCACAGCCAGAATATGCAAATACCCACGACACGTCTTTACAACAAAATGAGAAATTACCCAAATTTTATTGCTGATTTTCTCATCTGCTCCCTCCTAGACAAAATCCACCCTCAAATTATTTCTCTCATCTAGTTGGTATCAGCTGGGCTGACAAAGTAAAACCATCAAGATCTGAAATAATTATGAAAGCTTCAGGGAAATCTGAAACGTGCATGTTCTCTGGAAGAAAGACAAAGCACATTTTCCAGACCACTGGCACAAGTGAGCGTATTCCATATAGGTTTTGTTAAAAGATATATTTAAGAAAAAGAACTTTCATTTTGTCAATTTGATGGAAGGAATCAGAAGGATTCAAGTATGCAAGTGGGGCACAAGACAGGGATTTTGTTTTAGTTTAACCTGGATAAATGCCAGGTGCCCACCAAAACCGCTCTGTCACTCCCCCTCCTCAGCTGGACAGGGGAGAAGAAATACGGTGAAAGGGTCAAGACAAGGACAGGGAGAGATCACTCACCAATTACCATCACAGACAAACCAGACTGAACTTGGGGAGAAAAGGAAGTTTAATTTATCACCAATCAGAGTAGGATAATGAGAAATAAAACTAAATCTTAAAACACCTTCCCCCACCCCTCCCTTCTTCCCCTGCTCCAGCGTGAGGTCCCTGTCACAGGAGACAGTTCTCCACAGACTTCTCCAACGCGAGTCCTTCCCACGGGCTGCAGCTCTTCACAAACTGCCCTAGCGTGGGTCCCTTCCCACAGGGTGCAGTCCTTCAGGAACAGGCTGCTCCAGCGTGGGTCCCCACGGGGTCACAAGCCCTGCCAGCAAACCTGCTCTGGCGTGGGCTCCTCTCTCTATGGGTCCACAGGTCCTGGAAGGAGCCTGCTCCAGCGTGGGTCCCCACAGGGTCACAAGACCTGCCAGCAAACCTGCTCCGGCATGGGGTCCTCTCTCTATGGGTCCACAGGTCCTGGCAGGAGACTGCTCCAGCGTGGGCTCCTCACGGGGTCACAGCCTCCTTCGGGCATCCACCTGCTCCGGCATGGGGTCCCTTCCACGGGCTACAGGTGGAGGTCTCCTCCACCATGGACCTCCATGGACTGCAGGGGGACAGCCTGCCTCACCATGATCTTCATCACGAGCTGCAAGCGAAGGCTCTCTGCTCCAGCATCTCGAGCATCTCCTGCCCCTCTCTCTTCACTGACCTTGGTGTCTGTAGAGTTGTTCCTCTTGCATCGTCTCACTCCTCTCTCTTGACTGCTGTTTCACTGCTTTTTCCCCTTCTTAAATACGTTATCACAGTAGCTGCTCAGTCCCATGTCTTTTGTGAATATCTGCACATGTACTCGCATGGAGAAGGCAGCGGTCTTACAGCAACACGCTGATAGGACTGAGTGGTTGCTGAGCATGTCCACATCACTGGCTGGGTGAAGAACAAGTGTTGCCTTCATCTCTTCCAAGGACATGGGAGACTTCTGAGTTTGTGGAAACACAGGATCATAAAACCGTCAGTGTAAACCAGGACAGTTTAATTTTCTGAAATATAACTGGTAGGTGGAGAGATTAAATCATGGTCCATTTATTTTCTCACCACCGAAGTCCCAGTATTTTAAAATATCTCTAGGTGACTTAAAAGCAGGTCTAGACTTTCAGTAAAATATTGATACAATTTTTCATTTTGTGCTGTTCCAAGATTTCCACATCAACATGTTGGGTTGGTATTTTGTAGTGTATGCAGGCTGAAGTAGAGGTTGGATTTGTTACTTAAGACTTACTCCAGGTGAAGAGGATTTGGCAGTGGTATATGTTTGAACTTACTTGGTTTTCAAAGATTTTTTCACTTTGCACTTCCTCTGAGGTTAAGCTGCCAAACAGCACCGTCCGGGCTCTTTCACTGGTTCTGGAAAGACAGTGAAAAATTTCCCCTGCAGACTGTTAGAGGTTAGATCTCTTCCCCTAGATTCTGATTTGCTGAATTCCACTTGTACAGATGGCAGGAGTTTTACCACACTTGGCGGACAACGGTATTTCCATTAACAGCTCAAAATAAGCAGTTATCTTGATAACACTGATAAATGACTGCCTTCTGGGAAGGGAGTGCGTATTATTTAAGAGGCATTGCCTGAACTGAATTATAAGCTGGGCAGAACGCCCCTTGTTTCGTGTGAGTGGAACAGAAGGGCACGCCGCGTCTCCAGTTCGCTGTATGGGATTTACACTGCAAAGGACTCGCCGTCACTATAGCATGTTACAATCAGTGCAAGAACATTTACGTGCTTCTTGCAAACTGTTGTAAGGGGTGGGCATGGGAAGGAGGGGAACGGATGCGCCCTAGTAATGTTTTTATCACGTGTTTATTATTTTGTATATTTAGAAGTATGATTTTTTTTAGTAGCTTGATTAAAGAAGGCTGTTGCAAGAGAAATCACAAGCAGAACTGCATTTTGGTAATTTCTCAAAGCAATCAGCATACCAATCCCAGGTTAAGTTTTGCTTTGGTGTGATGTTGGCATAGGGTCACAGCTGAGTCCAAATGCAGGTTTGGAACTTCCCCAAATTTCAGACACAGTTAGATCTGACATTTGCTCTTCGTCACTCCTCACTATTTACATTGGAGCTATATTGCCAGGGTCCCATGGCTAGTAGAGAGGCAGGATGGACCACTGGTCCGGCTCCATGTGGCAGTTGCTAGATCTGAGCATAACGAGCACTAACATTTAAAATTAACTCTGAAATTTGTCCTCTCCTGCTGATAGCAGACGTTGACCAAAACCAGAATTCTAGACTCTGGTGAAATTCAGCTCTACATCTCAATTGTGTGATGAGACAGGCTTTGCAATCAGGTTTAGACTGCTCTTACATTCACAGCATGTTCTAGATACATATTTTTGATGAGATCACAACTTGGCAACCAGTACAATCTGGCAGTGTATATGAGAATGGGATTCAAAGCTTTTTCATTATTTATATGTTTACAAGAGCAGTTATTCTTCTTTAATAAAGTAGAAGGTCCTATATTGCTTCTGGCTTCACCTGTACAGACATTGAGACCTAGCAGGTTAGTAAAAGAGTCTGGGGGAAGGTGGGGTTATTTAATTTCACGGTGGCACGTTATGTAGTTTTCTGTCTCTGAGGTCGCTGGGGATGATGTATAAAAATGGTGTCTGTCAGAACATCAGGCACTCTTTCTCACACTCTAATGCTTCATTTGTATTGCAGGGTTTTCTTCTTGCTTTGCTAAAGAATTAGTCATCCACTTGAGAAAGTTCATTTAAAAGCTGAGACCTTCCCAGCAGAGTATTCAGCTTCTCAGATGCACAAAGTCCTGCTTATCTTCTGTCATTAAATATCTTGGAGTATTATCAGCCAGAGTAGGATGATGGTCCTTGTGGTCTGGACAAAACCCAGATCTGACATCCAAAATTCCCAAAGGAATTCAAACAGTTAACAGGGTTTCTTTTTGTATTTTGCCCTACAGAGAGTTTAGTTATCAGCAAAGACAAACATAATTCTTGTGCAGAACTTGTCCCCGATTCTGAGAGGGCTTACGCATGTGATTAGATTTCAGTGGAGCAGCTTGTGTATAAATTTAAGCAAGAATTTATTACAGGACTGAAACTATTGTGAATAAGATGCATGGTACCCCTGGGTTCTTTCGATGAAAGATGTTGTTATCTGTACCACTCATATCAGATACGTTGCTTTTACATGAACGCTGTGGTTGTAGTCAATTCATTTCTAATATTTGGAAAACAAGACACAAACCCTGGATGGCCTTAAAAGAGGATGAACATATCACAGGCACTGCTTGTGGATTCTTCCCTGGCACAGCTGGCTGACAGGTATTTCATGGAGTTAAAGGTCATACGTTCTTCTGTGTGTCAGGCTACAGTTTGCACATAGATCGGCTATCTTTGATGTTTGTATTCACACACATCACCTGAAAGCTCTTCCCACTGACTGCTGCAGAGCTCAGAATTAACTGGCTAGCCACAAATCACACCACATGATTTTCCTCTTGCGCTGCCCACCATCGCTGGCTATTATTGGATTCCGACAGAATTGTCCAAACGTTGTGAAGTGAATAAGCTTGAACATGGTAGTCTAAACAAAAAAGCATCTACTAGTTTCCTTGGGAGGTAGTGCAAAAATAATGATTTGTTCTTAATCTGCGCATTACAAAGATGGAAGGGAGAGCTGCTTGCAGCTCTTTTCTCACTGGAATATCCAAACTCATCATCCTTCCAAGAGCCCAAGACTGGGTCCAGTCCTGGGATAACTCATTTGCCTCAGCCTGTGATGCCTGTTGTATTCTGAAGGCTGAACATTACAATCACTAGGCTCGTCAAGATGGGTTTAAGCTTCTTAACATTCTTTGAAAAGCATCCCAGAGTTCTTTCCTTTATGGTCATTTTGTAAGAAATGTGCCATTTCTTCAGACAAAGGCTGAAGTCCTGAGCCTGCTCAGGATTACCTGTTTGGCATTTGATTTCATTGCATCCAGATTTCACTCAAATTGGTCTACACGTGGTCTCTTTGTACATCATTTTCCCTGCAAGCCAAATGAAGTACCCACCACCTGAACGGCGTAAGCTGTGTCTTCTTTCTGGAGTGCGTGTTGCATTTTATATAGATTTGTCTGGTTTCCTCCTCATTGGTACCCACCTAGTTGCCTCAGTACTCGGTAATTTCATACAGGGCTAAAGAGAAGCTGCATTTAGCACGAACTAGAAGGAGCAGCGGCTGGGTGCCACCAGTTTCCAGGTGATGAAGAACTCGGCTAGAGACTGAGGGTTGGATGCGTCTCTCAGAGCTAGTGCTCCACGCTCTTGCATAGTCAAGGACTAAAAGTAGCTATTTCTACAGCACAACCCATCTGGGCTTGTTCAGTTTCTACCTTAGCAGGAGACAAATCTGGAAATGTTTACTTCTCTCCTTGACTGAAAAGGAAGCCTGGCCAAAGAGCTCAGATACAGATACTTGTTTTGGAGACCTGCAATTTGGATAGACAAATCCCAACTCATGTACGCTGAGCAGACGTAAAGCCCCTGCTATCAATCAGTGTCAGCTTTGAAAATGCGCTTGAATTTTCCCCTCTTGCATTCGTGCTGGAGAATCATGATGTCTCAGTACTGGGCCGTAGTGGCAAGTAGGATAAGCAGTGCAAAACCTCATAACCCTACAAACTTGAACAATTTTATGGACAGAATATCTATGTAATTGCATTAAAAATAGTTACTACTATATGCATTAATGACCTAGTTTTCATAATTCACCCTCTAGTATAACTGTGTATATATAACTGAAAGAGTAAACCCTTGGAACTTTATGGTTTTAGTATGGGATATGTCAGAGTTTGGTGAACTCAGAGCACTTGTCATACATCTCGGTGAAAGCCAATAAAATATCTTTTAGATCTAAGTTAGAAAAAATACGTGTCTTTGTAGTGCAACAAGCTCTGTCTGTAAAAGTGTGTTGGGATAGTTTTGACCGCAACAATGAGATTTTAAAAAACATTCTGAAGTTAAAAACAACTTCCTACCCCCACGCGCTGTATTTTAAGGGTCAAAAGTGAGCTCAGAGAGCAGCAGAAGTCTGCCTTTGTGCTGCACTGCAATTGGTACGTGTCCTCATTAGAAGGAAAAGTGATCCACCCAAAGTAGGCTGTCAACAACTTTCCTCTTTCCCACGTACTCTTCTTTGAACAGAGTAGGGGTTTTTTTATTGTCAAAGTCCCTCAGGATCATAGTTTATGAGAAAATTCATGCAAGTTTAAAACCTATTTGAGTCTTTTTCTTGCTGCTGATACTTACACAAGGCAGGTTTGTTCAATTATTTAATCTCCACTTTCTACCAGCAATGACTGGCTTCAGGGCTTTTTTTCAGCTGTGTGGTTTTGTTGCCCCACTAAAACCCTGGTATTGCAGGGTTTGGGGTTTTTTATCTGAGGGTCACACTAAGGATAGCTCAGCAAACTGGAAAAACAACATACTTCTCAACTCACCTTCCCCACTGGGCACTGAATGAATAAAAGCAAATCTATGAAGACATTTAATTCTGGCACCTAATGGCACGCTGGACCAGACACACGCTATGTACCTGGTACAGCAACAGCCGCGACAGGGTGAAGGGGGATGCGCCTCAAGAAATGAAGGTTCTTTTCATGTTCTTGTTGCAGAACATCACAAAATAATAATAGGGACCAGTAAAAAAACAGGCTCATTTTTATCAGGAAACAGAAAACCAAGTTCATTGCACAGTCACATGACTCCAATTTTGAGGGCTTAATAAAAACTCCCTTTACTGTTGGATCTTGCTATAAGTAAGCAGATGGTGGTGATTTTGGGTCCAAATTGTTGTTTTTACATGCAAAATGTCTTTGGATAGCAGGTGGAAAGGTTGAATAACTTTAAATTAAACAATGAAAGCATGCTGTATTTAAAGAAGAAAAAAAAAGATGGAAGCAAGAGCAACGATATTATCACTATGAAAAGCCTCAAAGCCTGCAGTTATGGCAATGTGTTAAAGCCAAGTGAGATAATACATCGTTAAGATTACTCAAATACAGTAAATTGGAAAATTGGTGTAGCCTTGCTGATCTACAGCAATAGAGTTTTGCTTCTGTGATTTTATTTTCAAGTCAAGACCTCAAATATGTGAATTTTTTAAAAAAATATAATAAGGTCCAACCATAAGCCTATTTTGGATGTCTCTGCTTACACAGCTTACACCTGAAGGTTTATATTTTTAATATTTACTTTTAGCCTACTCTTCAGTCAAGCTGATGAAGACCTGCCTACCTTGATTTACACCCTCTGAAGGGTTTGTGCCATAAGAGCACTAGTGCTTTGTGTTGTAACACAAACCTGTTTTTCCCCCTCTCTCTTCTGGCACCTAAAAGCATGTACAATTGGAAAAGCTCAGGACAGTGGTACTCAACTGATCGACTTCAGCCCTGAGCAGCAGGTTCTACACAAGAAGGGCTTCATGCCAATGAAAAGTCATGCTAGGTTCAAGCCTTTTGCTTCTCTGGATTAATAGTGTCTAGTGTAGGTGTCTCCTAGATGCTTTTACTTCCAGATACTGCAGTTTCTAGATACATTCAATTTGCGGTATTTGAAAGAAGCATAGGCAATAGCACATCTGCCCTGAAGCTCTAGCTAGTCTCCTTGCCACAAGCCATGGTGCCGTGACCATTGTCAGTGCCTCTCTCAAACCATTTCAAGAAGGACTTGGATGTACCCCCATCCGTGTGATGCCAAAGCAGATGGTTCTCCTGGTTCCAGCAGGCTCTGATCCAGAGCCTTTCCTGGGCAATTGCCACACTTTCTTACTGACTCCTGAGTCAACAAAACTATAATACCTAAATGCTCTTGGCGGGAGCTGCCCACAGCAACGCACAGCACTGTCTGGCCCCGGCTGCTCTGGAGTTACTCAGGCAAAGGACCACAGCTCCTGTGCTGTAGGCAAGGTCTCCATGTCAGCGCTGATGGGAGCTGCAGGTCCAGCTCTCTGCATTCGTGGCAGAGGTTGCATTACACTGCTTATTATGGAGGAGCTCTTTCAGGATTCCCACCATAGCAGCTCGACCTACCTGATGTATGCTAATAGCAGCTATTCCTCTCAGCGCCGCTCTTGTAGCTTCTCAGAGTCCTAATACTAAACTTCAATGTGCTGAGTTTAGGTACAATTAAGATCATCAGGAAGGTCACTTTGTAAGTTAAATCCAGAAATGCACTGGCGTCAGCTTCATTTCCAGCCTCATGTACAGCCTGTTCGAATTTCCCTGTTGGAGGGGTAGCCCTGGGTGTACACTGGGTGAACACTGAGGGCTGAGTGGGAGCGAGCTCACGGCCCCTTTAAGCTGCGCTGAGAGGACAAGGTGACTTGATGAGATGGGGGAGCAGCCGCCCGCCTGGGACAGGGCAACTCTGCCCCAACATCCCACTGCTAAACACCACGTAGCCCGGGGCTAAATATCGCATGTTGTTGTAGGGGAAGGCTGCTTGTAGCAGCTTATGTTCTCAGACAGAGGATAAAAGTGATTCGCCTGCCAAAAAAGTTCTCCCAAGCATGAGCCTTGTGACCTCTTGAGAAGCAACGGCGTTCCCTGCAGCTGCTGTTTTCATTTGGGTTGTTAAAATTACAAATGAAAGTAAACTACTGGAGGGGAGCAAAAGAGCTGGAGTTTGTCCAGGTAAATATTGGTGTGTAATAATTGCAAGTGAGCTTGTGTTTCCTTCTCTGGGAACGGTTCACAAATTTCATGTGCGGGCTTTGCCTTACCCACAGCTTAAATGCAGCTGTCTCAGGGGAAATATGGAGGTTATTGCCCATCAATGACACAAAACAACTTAGGGCAGGAAGAGCAGAGCACCATATTAAATTAAAACTGCACAAAGCAAAATTTAGGGAGACAGAATGTAATTACCCAGCCTGGACTGTGGCCAAGGCACCAATGCTAACACCTTTATTATGAAAAAAATAAAAAGAGGAAAAAAATGCCACAGGAGCCATCAAAATCACAAAGAGATGAGACCTTGCTTTCAGCCTCTCTTCTGAAAGATGGCACCTCAAGTAGCACAGTGTCCATTAGCACATTGATGCAGTACCTACTAAGAAGGAAGAAGGCCACCTACTGAAGAATATGCATAATTAAAGCTAAAAAATGAGCTGCTTTCATTGTGAAATACAGAGTTCTCATAACAGTGTTTCCCCAGGAATACACCATTGGAAAAAAAATATATAGTTTGCACTTCACCTCTAAGGAATATTGCAAAGGTCAACCACTAGAGCCAGCTGAATGCATTATTTAGTGATTTGACCATTTTATTACTGAATATTTCATTGGGTTTGTTTTCACAGTCAGCTGTTTCTGTTCACGCTATAAGGAAGTATCACTAAATCCCCATTTTTACTGTAGCAGAACATGAGACAGAGGCAACCAAAGGAAGCAGATATAACCAGTTGTCCTTGATTTTTAGCAGCTTCTAATTCCTTTGGTTTCTTTTGGTAACTCCCACCCTCGAGTGAGTTTCACAGTGTTACTCGAGAAGACTGAAATAGAAATCAGGATCCTTGCTGCTGCCCAAATAAAATTACGTAGCTTTCTGCAGAATTACTCCACGTTACACCATGAGGTCCTGAAGATACAGCATCAAGTACTTACAAGGTTCCTTGGGAACAGGGAGAGAGAGAAAGCGAGTGGAAGGCAGAGGTGCTCTGGTGGGAGCATGGCTTTTGCATCTCCTGTGCAAACTAGAGACACGCAGACTGACAATGACCCATACGTTTCTCACGGTTATGCTTTTAGCCACCGAACCAGGTTCAACCTGGATGTAGTCTTCTACCCTTTACAGAACAGGTGTCTTCCTAAAGGAAAATCCTGACATTTCACCTCGATCAGAAGTTCCATAACTGATGCAGAAATCATTTCAGACCTTAGAGCCTGTGTTGTGCACAAGTTCATTCTGGGCTAAAATTCAGTAAACCTGTATAAGATGGTTACCCAAACGTGCTTTTGACCTCTGCTAGTCCACTGTGGTGTTTTGCTGAAAGGGTGGATTATCAAGAGTTTTAGGAAAACAGATATGTTTTACAAAACAGCAGGTATAGGTAGCTTATGTAGAAGTCAGTTGTTGGCATTTACTTTATGGTCAAAAATATGGGCACTATGTATCCCACTTTTTTATGTGTTGTTTTTTACTTGGAAATCTCAGCATTCTTGGGTGCGTGCTGAATGATTTGTAACATCCGAACTGCCGACCAGAGCTTGCCTTTTATAAAGAAATACTATTAAGCATTTGTAAAATTATCTAGTTATGGTAAGTCTTCATGGGCAGCAGCTTCTACTGCTTTTCTGTATAATATGCCCTTCAGAGCCTGTGCATTCACCAATATGATTTTATGGGTATCTGTAGTAAGTTGGAATATTTTTAGATTAATAAATGACATAGCAGCATTATTATGTGGAGGTTGTATTTGCTCCACAGTTATGGCTGAGACTTACTTTCTATTATAAGCCAAATAAACCCAGCCCCCTTTATATTATCAAAAAAGCTCTTTCCACTTCAAGTTATGTGTAAGTGGTCTCTGACTAGTTGAAAGTTTTTTACTAAATTTTAACGATTTCTGGCAAAGTACTTTCCAAGAGATAGGACTCTAAAATCATTTATGTTTTTAAATGTTCTTCCAATGTTTTTTTCTTGTATCTTAATCTGAAATGGAGCTCTACTAACTTCTGTGGGGCTGACTTAGAGGTTTATTTTGGAACAACTCTGAAAGAGGATGAGGCTGTCCAATGACTCTGCACTATTGTTGGCGAAGTAAGGCTGGCATTCCCACCTGTCCTTTGAGGAATGCTAAGAAAGGTGTAAATAATGACTACAGCTGAAAATACACAGAAGACATTTTCCAGACTCCTCTTTCTGAGGGTGTGCATCGGATAGGCTGTGCTGTTAAACGCTGTCTCTTCCTCAGCACGCCTCACCACCAAAGCAAAACTTTAACCCCCAGCAGACTTGAAGAAGGGTAAAAAGTCATGGGACTTGGGGCAGGAGAATAAGGCTCTCGGTCTTCCCTGGGCCTTATCTTACATGCAGAAGTCCACAGTGAGTTGAAAGAACTTCAGAATATAACAAATACAGCCAGCACATACCGAAAATGTCGGAGGAGAAAATTCTGCAATTAAAAGTGCTTTTTTGCACACACAGATTCGCATGGGTCCTGCAAAAGCAGACACCATTAAGAACTCCTCTTTGAACAACCAGTGCAAGTTTTCAATATTTATGATTTATCACAGACGAAAGGTTTTTCTCTCTGCAAGACAATGATTTCTTGACTTGTAGTAGCTCTCGTTCTGATCAGTGCTGAGTATTTTTCAGAGTCCTTACCTATGGTGTCTCCAAAGAACGAAACATAAACTTTTAATCAATCTTGCTCTACATACAGACAGTCTTCCTTTATTAATGAGTAGAAAATGCTAGAATGCCTTTTTCTTAATCATATAGTAATTTCACTAATTCCAGCCTTCTTAGTGATCATACTACAAACCACAAAAAGAGGTACTTTAAGTTTCTTATTAGACAAACAGCATACTGCATGTAGTCTTCATTAAGATCCCGTAAGCCACCAATTATGCAAGCATCATTAAACAACGAGCGAACACATGTACATTTATAACTCTCCTTGGCCAACATCATGCAATTACAGCATGCATATGAAAGGAGTAATGATCTGATGGTGCAGCATCATCACCCGTACTGCAGACGTGCATGTGCAGAGCGAGTCAAGATCCATTTTGCACGTCTTCATTGCTCCGTTTGGAGCCTGGATGTGCAGGGAGGGGGTTTCTGACAGACAAAGACAAAAAGGAAGCATTGGTTCACGTGAGTCAGGAGAAGTTAGCTGGCTCATCCTCCACAGCAGGGACCCAGCCCAGTTTTCCACAGTGCCTCTACTATGGAATTGTTCTGCCCCACCTGAAGAGGGTGTGGTAAGCTCCACAGCTCTTAGCCTTTCTCACCCTGCATTAGCACGTGGAGGGTTGCTAGTCCCAAGTGATCCTTGTCCTTGTTTTAGCACAAAGCTGTCATACAGCAGGTTCTGCCAAAGACGTCCAGAGGGGACCGAGCTTTAAACCATCGCCATCCACTCATGCTGGTGTGCGAGGTGGCTGCAACATGGTCGAAAGCAATACTTTTATAAAGCTCCTATATGAAAACACAGTGACAAAAGATGATCTAAAATGGGTGTATTGAGATTGCTGTACAGGATTTTTCACATTTAAGTTTGTTGGGTTTTTTTTAAATCAAGTTCTTTCTGAAAAGCACTCAATGCAAAGGTGCCACATTTTATTGAACAGGTACATCACAGAAAAGCAGATAAATGAGGGTACAGGCACTTTAATACTTATGAATGATTGTTTTTAATTTTGTGATTCATCTCAAAACTAAAATAGTTTTTGCAATATATCTAACTATGCCATAGAAAAATTCAGAAATTTTTAATTTTCAAACTAGACATCATCTAGCCTCAATGGCCTTTTTTCTAAGTATGTTTTGGTCTGAAATAGCTTTGAACAAAAGTGAAAACCCACACTGAAGCATAAGAATTAAGGCAATAAGTGTTTTCTATTGACAATCTTTCAGAAGACAGATCAGCTCCCAGCTCCTTGATGACAAATGCCAAAGTCTAACCCTTGGAGAATACCTTTCCATCAGAACAGGGGTTACAGTACCATCTCTTTACTATTTACTTATCCTCACCATTCTCATCACCACCCCAGGATTACCAAGGTTACTCCCTACCCAAAAAATAACTCTGATTCATCTAAAAAACTCACTCCCATAAAGAGAAAAATCTAGCTTTTATCTGGGGCTTAGGATTTTGCTATTACTATTGATTTAATAAATCGCATTTTCAGATACAGTGCTGACGAGGAAAAAAAACAGCAAAGAGGCTAGGTACTAGGTACTATCCAGACCAGTATTTTGTCTGATTTTTTTCAGTCTGTTGTAAGAGTGAGACAGAAAGACAACAGTACTGACTTCAGCTCAACTCGCTGTAACGGGGTGGAGAATTAGAGCAAGTAGCCTTCTTGTGGAAGTTGTATCAGCTGTAGTCAGCACTCCAGTATTCACAAGAAGAAATTCCTCCTAGTCTACTTTCTGGTATTTTGTTTCTTTTTATAACCAGCAAAAATGTAAAGGGCTTCTGTCATCTTGTTTTCCCAAAATGAATGATTCTAAAGAAAACATCCATTTACTGCTTACTCTTTAACTGGATGTTATTCCCAAGTGCTGTGTAATCATTAAGTGAGCTTTAATTTAACAAGTGTGCTGCTCTTAGCACATTACTTACGTAGTAGTAAATTAACTATAACAGATTATAACTGTTCTCTGTCATTTAGCAATAAGTGAGAATTCCCATAAATATCTTGAAAACTAAACCAACGTGTTTTTATGGCACTTGCTCACCACTCATTCTCATTTATGATCACAGGTGAAACAATGTCCATTTCAAAGGAAAGAGAATATTTTTCATGTCAAGATTCAAAATTCCAGTCCATTTGCTTTCTTGTTACTGGGAAGGAAACTGCACCACCTGAGGCATGTCATGAGCATCGCTTTGATAACGGGGATGGGAACACTTCAGCAGTCTAAGTGAATTTGTGGATCAATGAGGCATCACTGCATTTTCAAAGTGATTTCCTTCCGTGTCTCATAGATTCACGCATTTATACCTCACATTTTGCTTTGATAGTAACCAGCAGCTGGATTCTGAATGACTACAATGCTAAGAGCCAAACCCCAGAAACACAGTAACCAGACTCAGAGCCTGGTATTTAGAGTAGCTCTCAACTTTTTTATCTGCACCCTGCTGAGTTCTTATGTTAACCCAGGCCTCTATGCTTGTGTCTAAAGGGGAGAAACTCCTCCTGAAAGACTGTCAATGCATGCCACTTCTTTTTGCTGTCTGTTGTCTCTATAGATAGGGAATGATCATGATTAATTAGAATAGCTACTGAAGTAATTTCTCGAGAGCAATGATGATATTTATCTTGAATATTTTTTTTTCCAGGGCTTTACCCTGATCCTTAAAGATTGTGCACTTCAAAGGAAAAAAAAATGGATCTGGCACTTACATTTATGCTAGGCTGACATTGTTGGCTTGCTGCCAAAGAGGCACATCACAGAGGAAACAGCTGAGGGATCTCTGCCATTGAACCTCGGTGCTAGCCTTGTACAAAATCACTTCAGTGGTGACATGGAATATCTGTCCATTTTGTCCTTAAAGTTAGAGAAATGCCATCCCAAGTTAAGTTAAATCAGAGCTTTCTCATATAGACACATGACCCTTCAGAATCAAATTGATGCCATCGGCTTGTTTCACATTTCACAGCCTGAAGCAGAGTTTTACAGAATGAAAATGCTGCTTATAAAAAGCCTGGTCTGACTTCACCCTCTTATTGCCCACAGCGTATTACAGACCTCTTCATACAGCCTACCCTTCCTCTGAAATTTTCTATATTGTTGGGTTCGGGTTTTTTTTTAACGGCAAAAATAAATGTGACATGAAAAATAAATGTTATTTTCCTGCCCTCAGCAGAAAGAACTTGTGCTTGCATTCTCATATAGTTAAATTTGCATTTGAAAACTGTTTATATGTAATGGCCCCTTGTCAGTATTCTCACTCAGAAATGTTCTTCTGATTCCTTGGCATCTCTTTCTGTCCCACTTCGTGGGGACTTTGGTCTCCAGCAGACACCATCGGAGAACAAACTAGCTGAAAGAGGCTAGTGGAATTTGAGTTGCATAGGGATGATAAATTAATTATGCATAAACTGTCTACTTTTTTTCCAATAAGGCCATATGCTCTTTTAAATATATAGAATCATGGCATTAGATAGGTAATAATCCTTGATTTCTCTCAGTAGCCTTAACTGAACTATGAGATAGAATTGCTCCTCTGGAAGCAAACTGCCTGTTTTAGCTTGCCAGAAGGAAATCCATTCATCCAGCCAGGCAACTGCAGGAGCAGGGCAGAACAGGAATCTGAGCAGTATTTTCAACAGTACTATTTTTTAACGTGTAGAAACTTTTCTTCTTCTTTATACGCATCATCAGAACAATGCCTCCAATTTGGAATTTGGGAATTTTTTTGAGGGAGGGAGTTTTGGAAGTGGCCCACTGTCACTAGAAAATACAATAAATATTGCTGTGTTTAGAACCTGGATTTCTGTCTGTGTAGTTCGTATGTACAAAAGTTCTACTGTGTCCACTCTTCTTCTTGAGGATTTACTTTTGTCAATGCATGTTGTTTAGATTTTCATTATCTCAGTTCTTATGCTCTTCTGAAAACTGAAATACTTGAAGTGCATCCTATTTTTTTCAAATTTAAACATTTTTCATTTGTAAACAGTACTACTTGGAGTCTGTTGAGAAAGGCATATGTGAGCAAGTCTAATGCAAGTTATTTTACTCCTGCATATCCATAACCTAATCTTGTTCTCAGTTCAGGTGACGTCCCTGTTTATCCTTGTTCCAGTGTATTAAGCTATGATCAGACTTTCAGTGTGGAGACCTCAGGAAAACAGGTACTGGTCAGTAGAGGCTTGATCTATGTGTATTATGCTTATGCGGCTGTGCTTTAAATTAAAAAAGGGCAAGTTCTCGAAGACAGGATAATGCCCACATTATGGGCAAACTTCCCTCAGCAGTGATCTTTCTTTGACAATATTTTGAGAACTTATGTTTCCCTCTCAGTCTTTTCATTGATAGCCAGATGCCAGGGAGTGCTAGAAGTAGATAGCCAAGAGTAATTACAGGTATCCTGGTGAGAGCCCGTGTTATGACTCTGATTGTAAAAATATTTGAAATTTTCATCAGATATGTAACATTAAAAGCATGCCAGATAAATTGGGGGGG
>Ga0065711_1001251_pt1 | contig 74133 bp, 41 predicted proteins | sample Hoacrofraction12_FD_59098 | JGI IMG/M metagenome (GOLD analysis project Ga0065711, IMG submission 59098) | Hoatzin crop microbial communities from Cojedes, Venezuela - Epithelial fraction 12 v2 (version 2) | ecosystem: Host-associated > Birds > Digestive system > Esophagus > Crop | place... | reverse complement strand
TAGGGAGGTTGTGGAGTCTCCTTCTCTGGAGATATTCAAGACCCGCCTGGACAAGGTCCTGTGCAGCCTGCTGTAGGTGACCCTGCTTCAGCAGGAGGGTTGGACTAGAAGACCCAGAGAGGTCCCTTCCAACCCCTACTATTCTGTGATTCTGTGGTCGCACCAGATGCTGGCTCAGCCCTGGGCTAGGTCTCTCCTGCAGATTGCCCCAAAGCTGGTGGTCCTTGGACACCAGACCCCGCAGCTGTGGGCCAGGCCAGCAGCCCAAGTGGACTGGTCTCTTATGGAGAGCTGGGATTGTGAAAACCAGAGCGACACTGGCTCCAGCCCAGCTACAAATCCTGAGACTCGAGCAGCTGCTACCAGCGGCAGAACTGACAAGATCATCAATTTCTCTGAGAAGCTGCAGCATCTGGGGAGCATATTTCTTTTCAGAAACACTGTGTACTGGTGTGTTTGAAACAGACTTTCCTTCGGTTTTTCTGGTTCACATGAAATACTGAGGAAGGCTTGTTTTAGACTGAGAGAAAATGAAAATAAAAAAAACCCACACAGTTTTCTGCCACCTGGAAACCCTGAGGGTTTAGCTGTCTCTGCAATAGCCAATGCCTGATGCAGGAAAAGAATTGGGCCAAGAATCCTGCAGCATTCACCTGACCCATCTCTTCGCTGTACCTTATTATCTTTTCAGCTGGGGTTGCTCAGAGCCCTGCGTAGGCCAGGTCAGCTCCATCAAGTGGGATGCAGAGGCACGTAGTCAGCCTTGTATTTCTCTGAACTAATGGTGATTCATGCACATGGACAAAATTTTCCCAAGTCATTGCAAGTCTAACAAGCTAAAGATAAGTGTTTGAAAGAAACATTTAGCACTCGAAACTGAATCTTCAATTCAAGGTGACCTTGGAGTTTTTATTAATGCTTTGATCACCTCCATGTCTGTGAAATGACATGATTCGATTACCATGTGTTACATCCTCACATTTACTCATACCTCAGAGGGCCTAATTTGTGCCTCTGATGTATTTCTGAAGTAATTTCTATGGAAAGATATTTTTTAAATTCCTTTAAGTGTATAAATTGTATTATTAATTCAACATACTACTTTTGCTCCATTGTTCTTTTTTTTTTTCCCCGGCTCTTAGGATACGTGAGAGGAAATTTAAGCTGGTGAACCATTAGGAATGCATCACCTCTGTACAGCACTAAAAGAAACTTCTTATTTCTAACCTGGACCATATAGAGATAAATGCTTAAATTCTGGCAGTTTGATACTTCGGGATGAAAATCCTGCTTCTGCCAAAGTCAATAGCAAAATTTTTACTGATTTGAATGAGGTATAATCACACCTAAAGAGTGACAATAAGGCATCTCTGTTCAGCACATTGGTCCCTCCTGTTATCTGTGCAACACATGGAGTTTGTTGATATCTTAATATGAATAAAATACTCATTGACATGTTTTATGTGTGTCTGCATATGCACTGCAGCTGGATGAACAAGTCATCATTCCAAGATCTTAACCCTTTTGTCTGATCACAAATTACCAGCCAAGGCAGCGATTTTCATCACTTTTAATCTATTTTTCTTAAACATGCAATGGATCAATTTAGGAATGCAATCTGTATTCCATAACACTCTCACAGGTAGTCTGTTCTTGTCTGCCTTGACCCAAGAGACAACTTAAACCTGTCCCCAGAAGGGGCTATGAAAGATTTTAAATATTTCCTTGCATAGTGACCTGTGTATGCTGGCTGGACACAACAGCTCACTCATCCCAGCTTCACGAACTGACCTCGCTGTTCCCTCGCGGGGTCCAAGGATGGAAAAGGTGTACTGGAAAGAGCGGTAACCTGCCTCCATCAGAGGTTTACAGCAGATATATAGGGAAGAATTAAAAAAAAAGGGCATTACAACACTTCAAGGGCAGTCTTCCGATCACCAGCAGCCTGAGTCTCAGACTTTCAAAGGCAGAGGTGCTTCACTGGTGTCTAATAATTCTGCATGGATTTCTTTTCCGTGAACTTGTCCGGTCTCCCCATGTACTCGTATGAACTTCCAGCAATTAGAACATCCTGCAGCTAGGAGTTCCTCAGCTTCACTTCATGTCGGATGAAAAGACACTGACTTTCATTACACCCGCCACCCAAAGAGGATCAGAACAGATAAGGCCTAAAAAAGTTTTAGGAAATATTTCAGACTCCTGAATGGAAAAGGATATGGGTTTTCTGCCAAAGTAGTACAAATAAAACACTGTCAGACGTGAGGGACAGTGCATGTTCCCAACTACCCATAGGTACATCCGTGCTCTCACTCTTCCTTTATGAGCTTTCTACATTACAAGGAAATTCCAGAAAGGCCGTAGCATCATTTGTTGTACAAACACTCTCATGGAAAATTATTTACTGCGTATTTGCTACAATTTCTGCTTTCTGCAGAAATTATGGAGAGATAAAACCTCACTTGTTCAGCTGTTCACAAATAAACCAATAAGCCAGGCTGCAATTGCATCCACTAAAAAATCAATCATTGAAACTTCGGTTGTTTTTGTTCATTTGGAAGGACATACACAAATGTGCTGTATTTGCCTATTTCTAATATACATTCACGTGCCTGTATACATTTCTATGTCAAGACACAGTAATTAGATCTATGAAATACAAACAGCTAGGGTTTTACGCTGTTCTCCCTCCCTTCCTCCCCAGCGCTCCTACATTAGTAACTAGAAATAAACTCTTGGCAACATGAGGAAATGGAGGGAGGGAAGGCTTTAGAAACAATCATCTGCTGATTTCTGTATGGAGGGGCTGGTAGTTACCAAACCCTCTTAGGGAAAACTTACTAAGTGGCTCAGTGTACCCAAGTGACCTGACAGTCGACTCTTTAATTACCAGTACGTGATGTGACATGTCTCAGCACAACTGTGGTAGTACTGTAATACATACCTGGCTCCAGCCAGCACCACCCTAAAAAAGTAATTTTCACAACAGATGTTACATCTTTCTGGAACCAGGAGCCAAAGGAACATTTATGTCTTCATCCTGGGCAAACAGCAAGTTGCAAAGGGAAAGGCTGATAACTACGCAGCAACTTTATTATATGGGCTTCAGCTGAGACTCAAAAACAAGATGAGTCAAGTATTTTTGATACCTGAAATGCCTGGGCTTTCAAATTAGCCATATTTGTTTTTAAAAGATCTTCAAACAAGATTGGGATCAGTTCCCTTCTCCTGATCAGAACCCAGTGTCATTCATTTTCCTGTCAAACAAGGACACACTGCAGGACTGGAGGGAACTGCTGTAAGCACCTCCAAAACTCAAGTCTGTGTGTGCGTGAACATCTGTGTGTAAAAGCATAGACAAAGGAATTATTATTTGAAAACAGCTCTTGCTTTTTAAATGAAATCTGGGTTGTGAACCCCTCCGCCAGGAATCAATATGCAAATACTGATACAGGTGTTACCTAAGGTGCAAGCAAGATGAAAGCAGTACTGCAAAGCTTGACTCCCATTCTTGGCAAAGGTGCTGATGGTGGAGAGGGATTAAAAATAAGTAGGGCATAACAGCTCCAGCACAAAATTCCACTCCTTAGGGGTAATGCACCAACTCACACAGAAGATTGCTGAAATGCTGAAACCAGCTAGACTGACAGGCCTGATGGGGAAATGGAGTCCATCACACTGGAACTTCAAACAGGGTCAGATAGCACAATGATCTGCATGCTGGGGGCAGGGAAGGTAAGGAGATAGCAGACAATTGGATACTGGGGACTTTTTACCTGGCCTGCAGGGTATAAAGTGGTCAGAGGCAGAAAAGAACACAGTGAAGGAGAAGAGGGAAGGCATTGCCCAACAGGAAAATGCATTACTTGGGTTCTTTCAGTGCTCTGAAGGTTATCATTCAAGCTAATTTAATACCCACAGAGTGAAAAAAAAGAAGCACTACCAGTGTTTTAGTTGTCTGGTCTGTGCTAAAGACAGCCTTTAGTTAAGGCTTCTTTGACTGATATTTAGCAAGTCTTGCTGGTCTGAATCACCAATGCTTTTAACATCATAGACCTGAGAACTATACACAAACTGTCTCAAAGAAGCAATACACCTCCACTTTCATTAGAAGATTGTTTTCATCCCAAGAGATTCCAGACTGTCAGTCAAAAGATGGAGACTGAAGACAGTCCCCCTAGTAAAAGTATCCTTTATAGGTCTTTTCCTGCTACAGCCTCAGAGGTGTGAGAACGAGACAGGTTTGCAAGAAGAAATGTCTTTTTAAAATAAAATAAAATAACTAAAATAAAATAAATCTCACACACCCAGAGATGCAGATGGAAAAGGCCGTGCAGCTCTCCTTCAGGTCTGAAAGAGAAGCAAAAAAATTCAGGCTAAAGAGATTCTGAGAACAAATGTCCTGAGAGTCACCTAATTGTAGGAATCACCTTATCACCCTCTCTTTGATAAATGCATATCACTACTCAAAGCTGCCTGAAGGACAAGCTAGATTAAAAGGCCTAATGTGAGAGAAATTTATTGAGTATAAAGAAAATAAGTTATATTAGGCAATTGTCATTTCATGTTGGAGGTCTCTTAGATGAAAGTGCTCCCAGAAGCTCCTACAGTGAGTAAGAATTGGGCCCACTGCCTTTTAAACAACGTGTCCGGAAATAAATGTACATTGCACCTTTTGTGTTTCTTCTCTCGTTGTTCATCTAATAATGAGCAGACCCTGTCACAGGACCCAGAAGATTACATTTCCCATCTGTTACAGACGGCACAGAGCAATGGTTTTACATTACCACGTAAGGTTCAGGAGCTGTGTTCAGAAAAGTCTATTAGGAATGCACACTGACAGGCGATTCCAATTAGGCAGCAGAGGAAGGCAAAAAAAAAAACACCTGGAAAAGAGACTGCATTAAAAAGTTTGGCTCTGAGTCTTAATTTCCTGGAAAACTACGATGCTTTGGACTGGTTCTTCTCCAGGAGAAAATGCAGAGCTCTTTGTGCAGTAAGGACAGCATCAAAAGTGAGACTGAACATGTGGCCATGCACTGCCTATTGTCCAACCGAAATGAAATTCAGCCTCTCGTGTGGTTTTGCACAGAGAAGTCAATGAAATTTATTGACTGGTTGAATTCACCTAAACAGGAAGGTCAGGGACTCTGCTCAGGGAAGGCTGAGTTTAGATCACACCTGGTAAACAGGAAGGGCAGGGACCAGAGTGACAAGCCCAAACTGAGTATGCTGGAAATCAGTGAGCAAAATAGCAACAGGATGGGTCTGTCACCACTTTGCAGACTACCTTATCTGACACTAGTCCCATGAGGACAGGCGACCTGAAAAGCATGAACTCTACCACACAGTTTATGATATTCATCTCCTCCTTTAGCCTCTGGTCCACCACAACACAGCTGACCCTTTGTCCTGATCTTCAAAGGGAGCTGGCTTGGGAAGGGCCTCTGACATTAGCTTTCAGATTCAGCTTTAATTGCAAACACTGACTAAAGATCAAAACTCCTCTTCCTATTCCCTTTTTTGTGCATCTTCTCCTTTTCACTTTTAATGTAATTTCTACCTTTTATGTTCTGTTTAGCAAATAAAACAGAAAGAATCTCTTCTAGATGGCGAGTACTTGTCATTCTCCAAAGCTACTGTGAGCTTGTGAGATGCATACAGGCAACCCTCAAAAACTTAGTAATGGTAAAACTAGCAATTGCTGTACTGCTGGCTGAAGCACCAGCCTGAGAGAAGGCCTGCACTTAGCTTCATAAGCTCTCGACCTCAAGAGCTCACTGGTGTGGTGGCCAGCCTGGATCTGATTTGTTCTTGCCCAAATGCAGAATGAGCAGTAAGCAGGTACAGGCTTGACTACTGATGTCAGGCAGGCCTACAAGTGAGGGGCAGTAGCAGTCAGCAAAAAAAATGGAGGTAGCAGTCTCCTCACAGGTTGATTCCCCCCTCCCCCTCTCCTTTTGGCACATTAATCTGGAAGGAAGAAGGATCAGGCTCCCAGAACGTGAGCAGTCCTAGTCCATCTCGGCTAACCTCCTCATCCAAAACACCATTGTTACCTTCTCTAATGCCTTCAAAAGGGTCAGCAAAAAAGAAGGTGGGTCTGCTTAAGTAGTTCTCTGCAATCACAAGGAACAGGCACCACAGATACTGGTAGAATATTGTATTTTGATATTCTTCATATTTTATATTGCAAATATATTTTGGTTTGTCTATTCTTGTGCCTTTAAGAAAAAGACTGAAGGTGGCTGTTTGAGCCAGAACCCAGCGAGGTGAAGTCTTTGCACTCAAAGCCGGTACCTCATGTAGGTGTTTAATATTGCACAAGTGGCAGAACTCACGTTGACACCTCTGAGACTCTGGGTCCTTTCCGTACTTTCAAATTAAGCACACCACACTCAGGCGCACCCCTTGGTGAACCGCGGCTGAGATTGAAACCACCGTTCACCCACTAAACAGCCATCACTCTGTGTCCAAGCACTACCAGCTGCAGCTCTAGGACTAGTTTCTCTCTCTCTGTTTGTCAATGCCCGCGAAAGCCCCAGGGCAACGAAAGCCTTACCCCCAGGGCAATGCAGGAATGAGCAGCCTCAGGTCCCGATCCTCCTCTTCACTGCTGTGCGAACACAAGCCTTACAACTAGCACAAGGCCAGGCAAGCACCGCGTGGCCAGCCATGGCCCAGGGCACGCCAGAGGAGCAGTGTGCGAGCAGGACATCCTGCAGCACAGCCATGGCGAGGAGAGCACCACAGCTTCTCTGCATCAGTCTGGAGCACACACCAACGTCCCAGCCCATTTTACAGACTGAGGAGAGCACAGGGGACTCAGAGGCTTGCTTTCACCCCTTTGCAAACTGTGCCCTGAGCATCCTAGGGCAGCTAACAGGAGCAATGATAGCGTTAGGTTTCACTCCCTGCCATCACGTGTTGCAGAGGGTCTAAACAGAGAAAAGAGGTGAGGTCACAGACTTTATAGTGTCCTTCCTAAAGCTTCACCTGGCAGGGCATCAACAGCAGTGCTTTTGAAGAAAATTACAGAGTCAGAGAAGCTACAGCAAAACAACGAAGGCAAGCAGCTGCTATTCCAGACACAAACGCTACAGATGAGTAGGCTCTGTGCTTTGGCCTCCTGCGCCAGTCAATGGAAGCTCTTGCAAGGGAGGCTTGCAGGTCCCGTGGGTATAAAACTTTCAACTGCTACTCGATCATGCGCTCCATCTGCATGCAAACCTGTTCTGGGCTTCAAAGCAAGTGCTACACATGGCCTGACTACACAATCAAGCTTTGTACACAAAAGCTGAGTTAAAAATTAACTGGGCCGCAAAGAGGGAGAGAAAGAGGGTCACCTGGCCAAGCTGTGAGCATAGCAGCAAAATGTTTACAAGTAAACCTATTACACATAATGTGGTCACATATGTTCACTACCTGGAGCAGCCCCCTGCCCTCCTAGCAAAGCAGAACAGATGTCCCTGAAATCAAATCACCTAAATGCCCTCTATATTTTGGGCATCACCTTTTTTCCCTTGCTGACAGATTTGAAAGTCCAATTTGCCAGGATAATATCCCCTGCGTGCACGGAGGCTTTCAAAGTTGAAGCATCCGTCTCTTAGCAACCAGAGAGGCTTGAAGGGTCTTTTTTTTTTTCCTTTCCCCTGATACCCACTGAGACATGTCAATTACTGACATCTCCCCAAATAAAGATAAAGGACGAGACATCCTCTCCACTACCCCCACCCCAACCTGATAATGCAAAGAAGAGAACTCCATGTAGGGGGTAAAAAAATATCATTACCTGGCAAAGGAGAATCAGCCCAGGCAGGATGCTGTATCCATCTGTCCAGTGGCATTGACTCCAGGGCAAGAGATATATATAGACACTTGGTCTTTTAAGAGAAGTGACAATGCCAGGAGGGGAGAAACCAAGTGCTGAGATCTGAGACTCTTACCCCCTCTATCTGTGGTGGAGATGGTCTGGGAATTCAGACACACAGGTCCTGGTTTATGGTAGACATCCCTCACGGGGCAGAACTTCAGGCTGGGAGGGACAGCACTTTGCTTAGGGCCAGGTGGAGCTGCAAGGGCACCAGGGAACGACAGCTGAGAGATCATGGGAGCAGAGACCTCCATACAGCCAGCATTAGGGAGCAGTGAGAGCTGGCTGCTCCCCAGAATGGGGACAAGGGTGACCCTGGCCCAGGCATTGCTCTCACAAGCAGGACACAGACCCACAGAGTCTAAACGTGGTAGACAAAGATGGGTGTTGGTAATAGAGCCCACCGACAGTCCTAGACCAGACAGGTGGTGCATCAGGGGCCAGCCAGGGAGTCAAGTCAGGAACAAAGGGAGACGGGGCCATAGACAGGACTAGGAGACAAGGCTACAGCAGCATGAGTCCAAACTCCACCCAGGGACGTGGCTGAATAAAGGGCTAGAGACAATCTACAATGTACCTTCAGGGTGCCCATCCATGAGACCAGAGAGCTACAACATAACACCAAGGCCCACCCAGAAGGCAGGTTTACCTGCAGCATAGCTCATGAAGAGACTAAAGTCCCAGGTCTGACCTTAAATGGAGTCCCTGCAGGGGTGTAGTCCCAGGTGAGGCTGGTCAGAGCCATTAGGGCTTATTAGTTACCTCAGGGCCCTGACAACAGGCTTGGAAGAAGTGGAATGGGATATGGGCAATATTTGAAATTTCTTCCTCCATGTGCCTCTATGGCTCTGTGGGGTAACACCCTGCAGCATCGTCCAGCCCGTATTGTCCCCTCTTCCACTCCTTCACAAGCAGCTCTAGACATCAGGAGAGCACCCACCTCACACAAACCACCAAGACTGGTGTGACAGAGCATCTTCCGCATAGAGGTGTAGGACTGGAATCCCTAATGGAGCCCCAAAAGTGAACCCAGTTTGGTCAAACAGTGAGCATCCTTACCAGAGTGCCGTCACGTTGCACAGGTAAGCAACATGCAAAGGTCCTTCCCTCCTGAAGGTACAGCACTAACGGAGCTCCTCAGCTGTCTCCCTATTCCTTTAAAAATCACTGTAAACTTGTAGACTAGCATAAGGTATGTCTGACACTACCAAAGCAGTTAAACTTGTCAGCATAATTTCAAGAGCATTGCAGAGATCTTTAGTGTAAACAGCAGAGATCTCCAGTGTAAATAAGGGGAAGGTGGAACCTGAGGTGGTTGAGCCAAGCCTGGGATGAGACAGGATTCACTACTCAATACTAGAAAATAGAGACATTTCCTCCTCCACCTCACCCTCAAATTGTGCTTTTTAAAATCTCAGAATGGAGGGATCAAGGGGGTCGCATTTTTGGCTGGATTCCCAGCGCTGATTCAAGTGCGGCACTGTCCACTACACAGATTTTTAATGGAGCAAAATACGCTTGAAATAATTTGTACTGTAATTAGAAACCTTGCCTGCAATCTTAATTGGAAAAAAAAATATCTTCCCTAATAAACAGAATCTATTAAATTCTCACTGCTATGCTGAGGTGTTTATTATGCTGTATTTACAAGTTTCTGTTCAACCTTTGGAATGTTTAACAGGAATTAAAATACATGATACAAAAATAAACCTATATCTACCTGTGCCCTTCTTTACACATTCACAAGCATAGTAAACTGTAACTAACCTCAACAACCAAACCTGACTTAATGTCTTCTTGCAATAAATAGAATCGAAAACCAGAAAATGTTCACATACACAGAAAGGATAATACATTTTTTTGAGATTTCTGTCTGAAGCCAACAGGACAAGCCAATCATTAGAAATTTTGATTTTAAATTAGGAGAAAATTTGATGGCACTAGTGGAAACAAGAGTCTCCTTTGCAACATCTACCTCTCCTGCTAACTCAACATACAGATATGGGCACACATACTTGCTGATATAATACAACCTGAAAACTCAAGTGTGAAAAGAGGCAAGGCCAGTACTCATAAATGCTTTAAAAAAACACTAATGTTAAGTGATCTGGTGATCCACGCTCAGCCAGCAGACAGGACGTTGAGTAAGTGCGACAGGATGGTAATGGCTCTGGCCAGCGAGCAGTCGCGCTGTTGAATTCTGAACAAGCTGCAAATGGACAGAGCAGTCCCAGCAAAAACCCTACAGAGAGTGACAGGTTCAGTCTAATGCTTCTTTCTGCTTTTAGCAGTACGGGTTGTTCCTTCAAGGTCACCTCAGGCCTCAAAGACNGGTTAATGGAAGCAGCTGTCTCAGAAAGCTCTTCTCACATCTCCCAACCCTTCTCTTATGGCTGGGAAGCGGCATGTGGGATGGTCACCCACACTCAAAAAATAGATCTCCACTTCTGGAGTAGTGCTGCAAGTGAGCAGTACCCCAGATGCCTCTGCGGGGCCTGCCCTCCGACTGAATGCGAGCTGGGGCTGAGGAATTTGGAGAAAAGTGCCTGAGCTGTTTTTGCACAAGACGCTCTTGTACTTTATCCATTGCTCCAAAGCCTTGCCCGAGCCCTGCAGCTGTACACGTGGGAAAGACAGCTCCGTGAACCTAAAGAAGTGCAGCATGAAAACTTGTCCATGCCTAAAGAATTGCTGTGAACTGGAATAGCTTATATTTTAGACTTAGAACACAGAGAGAGCACACAAGGTAGGTCTGGTCTGCTGCAATCTGTGCAAAAATAAGACACAAAACAACTGTCCTTCCAGTCATTCTGTGTCTCCCATCAGATATATAAAGGGAAAAGTCCCAGTCGACACCTACCCTTTTTAAAATTACTTTTCTTCTGTGTTAAATCATGCTACTGCAAGTTTATGGTTGTTTACACCAGCTGCTGGTAGGTTATCAGTTTTGGACTTGTAATTATTTGCAAAACTCAGAGAATATCAGCAGTGAAAAAGATGTCGTTGTTTTGAGGTTATTTTTATTATTTCCTCAAAGGAACATAGCCCACCAGGACTAGTTTGCATAAACCTTGTAATCTTTTCTAACAAATCACATACAGAAATATTTCCAGTGTCTGCTGAACATAGTGATAGCAAATACATGTAGGCACAGCATGTAATTTAGAGAATATTTTTGTTTTATTTATAACATGGAAGTGAACAGGACGATCTGTTTGCCGTTGCCATGGAAATTGCTGGCATTAGCTCACTTCTTACCAAAGAGGAAGCAAAGAGCTTTTCACTTTCTGCTATTTAACCTCTTTTAATATTAAAATCCTATGTACTGCAGTAGTACAAACCTCTCCTCTCTGGAAGGTCAAGGGCATTCTAGAGCTATCATTGCTAAAAAGAAATTAGCTATTTTGAGTACGGTGCATATGCTTTGTGAACATGATATTTCTTGAAACAGATTGTGCTCATCTGCTTAGAAGCATTTCTTTTTTTGCTTTTTTAATATTTAGAAGTCTTTGGACTGTGACAGCAACAAAACCTGGCAAAAGATGGGCTAAGGAAGTTAATGCAAAGCACCTCCACATAATTTTTACTAACTTCTCCCTACCACAATGTTGCTTTTTGATGTAATCCCAGGGGATGGAGGGTCTCACCAATGACAAACATCTATATTACACCAACTCTTAAAGTTCAAACAACAAAAGAAACACAAAATCTCTCCTTCCTTGCAGAATTATGACCTTGAAGAAGAAGTGACTCCATAAAGCCCTGTGGTGTTTCACTTTTACCTTTGCAGCTAATGGCAGGTAAAAAAGTTCCGAGTTAATATAAAGTTAAGTAACAACAGAAAACCTCTGTTCAATATGACAGAAAAATTCAGTTTCAGTGAAGACTCATCCTACCTGCATCTCTACAATCACGAAGTAGCAATACTGAATGTAACCTAGCCTCTAGCTCAGTGCTGTCAAGGCGAGGTGCCCTCTGGAGCCAGTGAGGGACAGGAGAGAAGCATCCACCTTGTCTCAATCACTGGTATTTTAGAGTTATCAAAGATTAAAAAGCCTGCAGGATCCACTTTTGCCTTTAAATCTGACCACTGTTTGAAAAAAAACCCACAACATTTATTTAAACTAGAACATGTCTTTTGAGATAAGATTTGAATGTTTCCGGTGATGGAAAATCCACCAGCCCCTTGGCAGACTGGCAGAGGGGTTAATCTCCTTTGGGGGACAGAGGCTCATTTAGCCTATCTGGAGCAGGAAGGAAACAGGTCAGCCTGGGGGAGGTAGGGAGGATATTTTTTTGTGAAAGCATGCAATTCCTCCTCATCCTCAATATGCCCCAAATATCAAGGATGTGAAAATTTATAGTTCTTAAAAAAAAAAAAAAAAAATCAAGAACATCAACAGCTTCCTTACCAAAACAGTCTCCTCTCCCCAACCAATCACAGAAGCTGAAAATATTTTTCAATACAGAAAAAAGGAACATCTAAATACTAAGAAGTAAAGAAGTCCTTCAGCCACCTTGATTTTTATTATATCATGCACAACACAACATTTCAACCTTCCCATGTACCTCTTTCTCCCATAAGGCCCCCTGCTACTCATTTTTCAGTTGGCGCTTTGTAGTTCTCTGCAGCCTCACCGTGTTTGTAGTAACACGCCGCGGTGGATGGCGTATGATGATTCCTGATCTACGCACGTCTGTTAAAGCAGGCTGTGTGCGAGCTTAGCTCTGCAGTGCCGGGTATGGAAACTGCTGTGTTTACCCTCAGAGCACCTCCTGCTTCCATCCCCAAAGGCAGCAGTCTCCTGCATCCAATTTTGTGAAACACAGGAGTTATCAGTCAGCAGGGCAGCCAGGACCTTACAGACATAGCTGATATGAATTCAGGTTTTTACTCTTAGGTGAGGAAATTAAAAAGATACAGGAAAAAATAGGCTGGATTCATGCCATCTTGTTGAGAGGTGAGCTGCAAATCATCTGTCAGTAATGCAGGTAATGTGAGGTTAGGTGCCAAGTGCCCTTCCTATCATCATTACATGGGGCAGTCAGCACCTACCTGTGCTTTCATCTCACTTCTCAAAGCACACGCATACATGAGTGTGGATAAAAAGTGCAGTTCATGTCTAACAGGGAACTCTTCAAGTCGATATATTGCTTAACTGGCAAATAACACAGCGCTTTGGACAGAGGTGAAATGTGGAGATCATCTCTCTATTACAAGAGCCTGGCAGCAGCATTCAGCACCAGCTGGAAATTGTACAGGGTCTTATCAGGCCAGGCTGTCAGGAGCGAGTCACAATAATCTAATCTTGATGTGAGAAATGCATGGGTAACCAATTCAAGGTCAGGACAGCCACAGATCATAGATATTTGTTAAAAGATAAGAGAGCCTCTGCAATAAGTTTCAGAATCTTGATTTGCTGAGGTAGGCAAAAAAAAAAAAATTAAAAATCTGCTTTCCAGTGAGGGAAAGTGCAGGTAGCAGTGATGGACAAAGAGCATTTCACCTCAGACAGAGCTGCCTTTCAGCACTGTTTCAGTCAGTGATCCATCTGCATCATTTGTAAGGAACAGTAATAGGCTGCCAATATTTTAATAAGAAGCTGCCACAGAATTCCCTCTCAGCTGTGATAAATCTGCAGGCTCCAGGAGAGGGTTGTTTGTGGAAGGAATGGGCAAGAAATTAGAAATCTATCAATTTTTCTTCCCTTTCCCATTGAAAGGTGCACTTCAGCAAACCAGACCCAGTGAAGGAGGTGTTGATACAGTGACGTTCAGCACTCCACCCACTCTGTGTGCTGGAGAGCCGGGAGCTTCCTCCAGAAGCTATTGAGACTCATTAGCACGCACTGCGCCTGGGCTAATGAGTCCTCTTTCTCAGCAGGACTCACCCTGTTAAAGGGGTTTTGAACAGGAGGGATCTGATGCCTGTCTGGCTCAAGAAAGGGCAGAGCTAACCCGCATCTCTGAGCCCAGCTGTACTGTCAACCCCCAAAAGACCAAAACTGAGAATTATAGTGCCAAGGGCTAGGGAGACCAAGGCGGCGCAGGCAGGTAGAAGGAAGGGTAAGCAGGACGCCAATCAGAGAGGCAGAGTTCACATTTCAGGACACTAACTGTTTACCGGCACACCCTGCATTATCACTGTTCATCGTTTTTGTTCCCATATAGGAATCCCATGTCCCAGCCTACACAAACCCACAACCAAGAAACAGTCTCTGCTCTGACTTCACGGCATAGCTGTGCACCAGACACTTCAGGCTCAGCAGGGGCTCATCCCAGTGGCAGTATCCAAGATTAAAAGTGTGACTTCTTCAGTCCATTTAGCACATGCCCATCAAAAAAGTAAGATCCTTGGCTTACCAGTTGCTTTTGGATACCCAGAGTCTGTAAAGTAGGCAGGACTTCCTTGGGCAGAGTTGAAGGCACGATCATCTATGCTAGGAAGACACAGGCAGAGTGGAGGAAGTTGAAGAACCTATCCAAGCCCAGATATCTGGAATAGGATATAAAAGTAATTCTTGGCAGCTGGCTAAATTAAGAGAGACAAGATGGGCCTCAAATAGACAATTAGACAGTACTTTGCTACCGCTGCTGACTGCTCCCTCATCGTCCCTGGTTGCAATGTATTACCACTATCCGTTATTATTATTAAATTTCTGCAATCATATGCATGCTAATATTTTATTTCTGAGGGACAATCCACTATTATAATGACAGTGCAAACCTTACAAAATGCACCACTGATCAAACTCACCAGCTGACTCACAGCAGTTAGCTAATGGCTTCTTTTTTATTTTCTTTTTTTTTTTAAAGGAATAACTGTGAACATTTCAAGCTTTTCTTCTCAAGTATCTGGTAGAAATGCAGGTACATGGGACAAGCTAGTGGTTTCTTTGGGGGGTTTTCTGTGAACATGATCCGAGATCTTTTTTTTAACCAAATCATCCCATTTTGCCTCTCTTTCCATTGTTCATCTAATACAAGGAGTAAAGCCATTCCAATTCTTTGAACTCTTTTACTTTGGTCAAAAAAAATTTCTATAGAGGATGTTTTTCTTTCTAGACATAATAACGAAACACGTTTGTTGGCTTCAGTCCAGGGACTGTAAATGGGTATCTGTCCTTGTTTAATTTCACAGTAAATAAGGTCTTCTATATATTCTTACAGCTGAAGTAGTCTAAAGTAGATTTATTTCAATCACTGGTTCTTATGGCTTGCTAAATACCGATACAAAACTATGTTGAACTACTACAAGGTAGTCAGATCTCTGGTGGAAAAGCAAGAAGGGTCACTGAATACATGTTCCTAAGGGAAAATGAAATAAAAAACTATCTAGAAAGAACTGAAAGTGTATTAACTTCATCCCCGCTCCCCAATCCTCTTTGACACTCCAGGGGATTCTGAGTTGGTGGATACTACCTTTCTACAGGAAACAGTAATAAAATCAAATTAGATGTATTTGCAGGCTGCTGCTACCAAGTGGAAGAATGAGAACTGGCAGAATAGAAGAACAGCAGTGTTCCCCTCAGTGCCACCGCTTTTTTTGTGAAAACACAGAGAAAAGGCTGGTGGAAAAGGCCAGCAGCAAACGATCCAAGGGCTACGGTCGGCATTGGGCAGGCATTACTTTTTCTGATTCACATTCTACCGCTGCAGTTCTCCGTGTACTTCTAGCAAAGGTAATGATGCTTTATTAGGTTTCCAGAAAGTCCCTTTCCATTCTGTGGTCAGTTCTGTTCTATAACTTCCATTTTTCCATTATTTTCCCCCTTCCATTTAGTTTGTAATTGCTTTTTTTCCCCCTCCAAAGCTCCTGCCAGTCAACCATCATATTGGTGATTTGGACTGAGCTAGCACTGAGTGAGATCTAATGACAGACCAGAGCCCCCGCTGCGTTAGGCAGCCTGCAGACAGGGGAAGAAAGAGCCCTTTGCTGCAGAGCGCTTGCAGTCTCAGCCCCTCCAGTCTATAATGCTTTGTCTTCTGATTCTTAAAACCTTATTTAACAGCATCCAGCCAAGGTATCGCTAAGGGCTGCGTAGCGCTCTACACACACACGCTCCTCGGGAGACCCGCATTGTAGGAGATATTTCTAAACCAATAACCGCGTGGCCTCAGAGTGGCTCCATTCAGTAGCTGTCTTCATTCCTTCTTCTCTGATGGTGTTTTCAGCCTCCCGGGGCTCATAGCTGCAGGCCGGCTTCTCCGGTGAAACAACCTCCTTCCTGAGGTCTCTCAGCTCTACCTTCGCTCTGATTTCATAACGGCCTCCTTGTTCTCCTCAGCACCGTGTCCCACCCAGGGCCTCACGCAGGGAGCCCACGCCTCAGGCTCGCTTCCTGCCAGCATGCCAGCCAAATCCACCGCCTTTAAACAAATCCTCAGCTCCCCTGGACTACCAGCTCTGCTCCAGCGCTTTTGAGCGTGGATAGCACAATTCGGGGCTTTATCTGCCTCCAGCCAAGAGCTGGATGCATAGGACTTTTGTGCACAGAGCTGAGCTTACTCGCTAGGGTCCTGCAAAGTAAACATGGCTGCTGCAGTGCCGTACTGGAGGAGGAGAAAAACACCCCACAGAAAATGGCTGTGAGGCACCGGCAGTGAAGGCCCCCTGCGTTTCATCACATGCATGGTATAACAAATTAAACACCCAGATAAGAAACAATGGAAAGTTTCTTTCCAACAACATAATGGTATGCTGTTGGATATTGTCATATTGACAGGAAGCTTCTCAGTCCTGAGAGGGGACAGAAGAGATGTCCACCAAAGGTGGTAGGGCCTAATGGCTTCTGAGGCGGCGAGCCCGCAAAGAAGACTCCAGGAGCTGTGTATCATTTTTCAGTCACAAACGTTAAACCACGGTGACCACAAAGATAAGTGCCCACACAGGATCCAAATTAAATAGGGTCAGGGAGGGCACCATGAATACAGAGAAGTAATCAATAAGCTTTGCTATCAACAGTGCTGCAACACAACTGGGTATTTTTTTATGAAAGTGATTACTTCAAAATGAAAAGGAGGTAGGCTTTTGTTTCACTGGTTTTCAGGAGTTTTCTGTTGAGACACTGGAAGGACTAATTCTCCCTTTTATATCATTATGTCCTTCTGAATAAACTGGGTTTTTTTCCATTGTCCTTCCGCTGGTCCCCATCATATCAAGGCAAGCAGACGGTGAAAACTTTCAAACACGATAGTATTTTTTAAGGAAAATTTTCAGCATTCTCAGTTTCAACACTCCCTATTCACAGAATCAGTTATGATTCTTTTAGAGCACAATCCAAAGGAGGCTATTAATTTGTGAAAGGCTATAATTGCCAGTAACAGCCAGCTATATCAACAGCACACTTTTGGGAAGGGACAGATCACCCAATATTATAAAGCTGGGGAAGAAAGCACTGAAAAATGCTTTCCAAAGGAAAAGGTGGCGAAGTCTTATATTGGAATCTATATTATGAGAATTTATATTAAATACTCTTTGTAGCAAAACTAATACAGTTAGAAGTAAATTTTGCCAATGCTTATACTGAAAGCTGTATACTCAGAAGCAACGGAGGTGCAAAAAAGAATCAAGATTGTTCCATATTTTGAAAATAATGAACTTACTTAGTACTAATTGTGTAACCAATAAAATCAGGAGAAGCCTTCCAAAGACTTCAGTATATCTCAGAGCAAAACTTTGTTAGCTGAGTAACAGTATCTAAATAACTTGACATTGCTGGTAGAACTTCAGGTTGACCAAGATCAAGGACTCATTATCTGAGAATATTAAACCTAGCAGAGCACCTCAACAGCTTACTAGGGCAAAGAAACATACCAATGGGAAATAGATCTTTCAACAGACATGGAATTCATGGATCCCCAGAAGTCTGAAAGCATCTAGTAAAGCAAGGAAAATCACCTGGTCCAGCTAAGCTAGCTCTGACCTAAAAAATTCCTGATGAAAATGACAATGAACTAGGAAGACAACTAGGAAGACAAGGCCAAAGTGGAGAACAAAAGCATAGTTCCACTCAGAACTGGTTATAACTTAGTATTTCCCTACTACTGGGAATTCAAATATTTCAAAGATTTTATTCAGAATATAAATGAAAACTTGAAATCTGTTTCCTGTAGGAAGAAAAAGGTTTTCGTTTATTTTTTCTGAAACAGATTTTTCTAATTTTTCCTCCAAACAAGCTGCAAAAGTTCATAGCCCTGACTCCAAGAAATCCTCCAAGAAGCCACAAAATTGAGAGAGAACTAAGTTGTCCCCTGATATCAAGACAGCTCCCACCATGAAACTGGAGACTCTGTTCCAGTTCAAACTCCAGGTCTCCAGCCACTGGCCCTGAGGCAGCTCTGCATACTGGTACTGTTGCTATTAACCTTAGTGCTCTGAAGAAAACTCTCACTAGACTACATGTGAAGCCGCTGCCCAAGACAGCTTCAGCTGTTTCAATCAAGTCCACTGAAATACGAAGTGGGCTATAGGCTTATCAGGACAACCCAATACTTCTCATGAAAATGATAAAAATGCCCCAGAAGTCACAAAAATGATACTACTCCAGCACATCCCCCTGCCTAAAATCTTGGAAAACTTGATTACAGTACCCCAATGTCCCATCAAAACCTTATTTTCCTTACCTACAAGCAGTCATTTAAACACAAGGGATTCAACACAAGGATTCAAATACACGAAGTTTACTGCCAAGGAACAAAGTGTGAGCAGTCCTGGCCAAAGGTCTAAGCTTGGAACCAGTACACATGATGAACAGAAGCACAGCCACAGCCCTCTATTACTGGTCAAGTGAGGAGCAACTGCAGATGCTGCACAAAAGCAAGCTAGCGCTCTCCACAGCTGTTTAGAGAAGAAATCACTCACAGAACAACCACAGCCCATATGGAAGAACTTAAATAAACTTCAGCTGAAGAGGAAAAAGGTCCAAAACTAATGGCCCTTGGTTCGTCACAGCTCTAATCTGGTGGGTCTTAACTTTCTATTACAGGGTGTTGATGGTCCCCTAGAGATGTCAATGGAGAGAAGGGACCAGTGGGAAGGATTGTCTTTCCAGTGCCCTGCTCTCCAACTGTTGTAGTCCATGCCTTGCCCCAAACATTACGTTCATGCCTCTTTCATGAGATGTCGACAAGCCGTCCCCAAGTATTTCATGCCTCACTGCTCACAGTAGGGAGACATATACATCCACATCAGAGTTGCCGAAGCACTGGGTTGCTCTTCTTGTTCATCCAGAAAGCAAGCTTCCAGCTTTTCCAAGGCTTTGCACTAACAAGCTCCCTGTTCTTCCAGGAGATGCCCCATTACATGGTGGTGGTTGTTGGCCAGTGCTGCCTTTAGCAACAGAGGCTGGAAGACACAAGCCACCTCTGATCCAGGAGCCAGCCAGCCAGAAACCACACCAGAACCTCCAAACTACCTTCAACTTATTTCTGAAGATGAACCTTTATCAGGGCAACCACTGCATCTTCAGGCAAGCGTGGCCACTTACAGTTCAAAAAAAGGCCCTGAAGCAGATGAAGGAAAAGCATGCAAGCCCTTTCCAGCACTGCTCTTAACTACTGATGTAACAGGCTGCCTTCTTTGAAAGACAGTAACAGCAAATTCCCTCCCACCTCTCTAACTAAAAATTAATGATAGAAATGAGATGATGTATTTGAAAAGAAATCTATTTTGATTTTAGAATCCCACACTTATCTTTACACACAGTGTCAGGACGCCTTAAAGAGTTAAATAATTCCTTGCCATCCTCTTCCTTGCAGAAATGTCATTTCTCTATTCTTCCCTCCTCCTCCTTTGACATTAATAATTATAATTGACATTATTGTGCTGGCCTAGAACTCAGACTGTCTTGTGCTGGGTCTTAGCTTTGCCATAGATTTTTTGTATGACCTTGGAAAAGTCATTTCATATCCACACATCGGTTTCCACGTGGCCAGATGTAAGAAATTTTATTTTTTATAATGCTTCCCCGCTTTGGCATGGATGGTGCATAGTGCTTAACAGAATGGGGCCCCACTCTAGGCTATCACCACTAGCCGTTCCTGCTAAACAAACCCTGCTATGCTACCATGCACCTTTCCCACAAGCACTGCCAAAAAGACAACACAAAAACCAATGAGCCATAACTTGAGCCGTCTGGAGGGAGAGGCAAGGATGATTTTAGGACTCAGCTTCAAAGGGTAAAAGTTTCCATCATAAAAGAGCTCCACATTCAGTATTAGAAGATCTAATCACAACATCCTCCAAAATATCATGGCTACAATCGGTCATGAAACAGTACCTAAAGTAGTAAAAGAGCCAAATGCTGCTGAACCTCAGTGGGAACTCAGTACCCAATTCCCTTCCTGCTGCTTTGAAAGGTTGGGATGGAAGAACAGCTGATAACTTTTGGAGCTTCTATTATCCCTGCTCCCCACTGCGCCTCTTTCTGTACACTGGGCCCTTGTCAGTGATATCCATTTAAGAGCACTCTCCTCAGCAGAGGCCAATAGCTGCACCTAAAATAAATTGCTCTACTAATCAGCACAAGCTGAAGTAAAAGGGCTGAGTGGCTCTGTGAATATCAAGAGTGGCATTCCATCTGTGGGATGCCATCTGTGGCTTAGGCTCAACCAGAGAGCCTATGTTTAATTAATGTGGCTGCAATTTGTTCAGAACTTAATAGATCATAGACCATTCCACTTAATCACAATACGCAGTTTGGCATATTTGAGCCATCCTGGATGATATCTGTGGGCTGAGGGCTGAGCTGATGCAGAGTTTGAACTGCCTCTTACCCTCCATAAAAGTTTGGGTCATTGCAGAGGTCAGTGCTGTGTAAAGCAGCATGGGAACTCTCAGATTGCTGTTGCCTGTCCTGTACCTGACCTGTGAATAAACACAAGATTGATGTGTCTATCTTTGCCAGTCCCTTCACGCTGAAAAAAGCAGAAGTCTCTCACTTGAAACACAAGAGCAAATCCTGAAAGTGAAGTGAGGAAGAGCTGCTGAAGAGCTGCCAAATACCAGAAGGAGAGAGAATTCAGGGGTAAACTCTTCTGGACTCTGGAGTAGCAACTGCAAGGTGACAGTGGTATTTGCAGCAGGGAAGAGCAGACCTCAGCTTGAGGGAGTTAGATGTGGCTGAACAGAGGATGCCAAGATGCTCAAAAGAGGCATGACAATGTGTGGGATACAGTGGGGAGGAAGGAGAGGGGTATTCTTTCACAGTCCCCTTCTTCCTTTTTCATCAAGCATCTTCCCTGTTGGGCTTGTGTATATACCATTACACATACATTAAAAAAATAAAAAAATAGGTGGTTACAGAGTGACCCCCTACCAGGTCAGAAATAATCATTGCTTATTAGCCAAGACACATGATGAATGTCACTGAGGAACTGCAAGAAAAAAACAGAACTGAGCAGTTTCCTGAGCTGTTAGCATTCCTCAACCTAATCTTTCTTAATACAAAGGTCCCACTTTAAAATAACATCATCGACCCACTTTAAACCTCACCCCATACCCCCATTCCTTCCCCAGACCCAGAATCCCACCATTCATTTCCTCCTGTTCTCCCTTCAGCCACACACCATTCATTGCCAAAGTTTAGTGACTGGTTAAGCAAACTTAACCAGGCACTGGAACTTCAGGTTTGAGCAACGTAAAGCTAAGGATTAGCTGTTGTGATGGTCCGTCTATTGCTTAGTTGGTGCTCAGGGCTGAAAAATAAGAGAGCTGAATAAACAAGCTGCTCTGATTTGAAAAAAGATCCTCCCCTAAATCACATGTATACAAAGGCTTCCAAAGTAGTGGGCTTCCTCCACTTGCATAGCTAAATTATTTGTCAGCAGCCACTTAAACTGCAGGGAGCACATGTGTGCATGTGTGTAAGTGCACAAACAGGGAGGGGAACAACAGCCTAAGGACAAGAAAAGCCAGAGCCCAGGTGTTTCACCATTAACACATGTGGTGCTGGGGCTGCTAAGCAGAAGGTTGTAAGGAAATACAAGTGCTCCGAGCCTTTTTTTGCATTTGTGTTATAACACAAGCGTGAATTGCAGCAAATTATTGAGTTTCATCCTCTTCAACAATAATGAAAAGGTGTCAGTTCGCATAAACACTGGATGTTTGGTTTCCTTAATGAAGCTTGATGAAAGCTGAGGAAGCGCAGCAGAAAGGTGTAGGGGATGCTCAGTTCATAACAGACTGCAGGGGCCTTTATTTCATGGCATGAAACCCGCGATGTGAACATCAGAAATTACCAGTCAGCAATTAACCAATTTCTAACACAGAGAAGGATCTCCAATTCATGGGGCAGTTTCCATTTGAGGGTAACCCAGCCCTTTCTTCCCCAGGGAAAACCTCCATTCACCCTGGTTGGTGTACACCCTTCTCAAACACACGTCAAGGGCCTGCTGCAATGCATAACAACCTGCAAATCCACATGTGTTACCTCTCCTTTGCTGACATGTCAGAAGCCCAAAGCAGCCAAGCTTGATTATAAAAGAGAAATAAAGAAGCTACTGTTTCCCTCCCAAGGCGGCATCCAAAGCAGAGATGGCAACTGAACTCAGCTTTCCAGAGAAGGACACTAAAATCTGAAATACTGGGACATCTTCCACCAGTTTTTCCTTTAAAACAAACTTCAAAAAAAGCCCATCCAGTCTCAGATTGTGAGGACACTACTGCAGCGACTATGCTGAACAGTGGCATGCAAGACCCAGCTGAAGACTTCTTGCAAAGACCTTAGCATCTTGATGTGATATAAAGACCTGTCTTCATCCAACTGAGAAGACTATAACATCACGCAGTGGAGGCGAGCTGGGGATAGAAAAATTCTGCCAGAAAATAAGCACCGATTAGTCATTTGCTGATGCTGTTTGTTACAAAACTAACTGATCTGGGAGAGATATGGGAGATCTGCCGTCCTATGAAGTCCAAACTCTTCCCCAGACTGCAATTTCTGAGGTGATTTCTCATGTCATGTTGTCTGTACTACTGGTGGGAAGTGATACAGCACAGAAGAGAGAGAGCATCATCAAAAGCTGTGCCGTCTGATCACCATGGCATCCTCAGTGTCACAGACCCATCAGCTCTGCCTAGCAAAAGGCTGAGCACAACACAGGCTTGTAAGTAGCTCTGGAGGGCAGAGAGACTCAGAAACACCTCTAACACTGCCTTCCTCAGCCAACATTAAATCACTCTCTCTGGTATCTCTAGCAAGTACCCATGGATCACCCTGAAATATCAGCACAAGGGTTTCTCAGCAGTAGTAAATCCGTCAGTTCTGCCCATATCATGCACAAGCTTCAGATGTTTTGGCTTGCTATGGCTGTTGGATTTGACATGTTCTCAGTGCCCTTTTTCACCACTCTTCCTGGGATTTGGAGATGTTTCCCATTACTGTGAATACATGTCTTTCTGAATGACAGTACCACCCAGCTATGGGGACAGTTTTCATAACGCTGCTGCTGTCTGCAGCTATTGTTTCCAACGTCAGACACTCAAAGCATCGTTCTCACAAAGTGCTGGCCGTGTGCGTTTCTCTACACTACACCGAGTGTAATGCGGAACTTTATCTGACACTTTATACAGATGCGAGCTGCCACTGACTTTCAGCGTCTAACACTCTTGTTTTCAGCAGGCAGCAACTTGTGCTGCACCAGTGATGCTTCACCAAACTACAACCAGGCCAGAGACTCATGCTGTAACCCTGCTTAGCAGATAATTTACAGGACAGACATTGGTTCCCTTCAGTCCTCTGAATTGCAGATAATTGGAATTAGCGGCAATATGCATTCACTGCAAACTGCTTAAATTTATGCCACTAAACTCTGGATCACTGTCAGAGCTAATATGTCTACTGAAAATAGATGTGACAGGTCTCATCTCTGGCTTTGCAGATCTTCTTCTAGTAGAACAGTGCTATCAATCCACAGCATGCTTAGCTTGGTGTGTCACTTCTTGTGGTAAACCACTTTGAAGATCCCTTTTGTTTCAAGATCTCCTTTTCTATAGTGTTCTGGATTTCTGTGTGCTTTATATATTTCAGTTGAGGCTTGATAACTTCGTTTATTTGTCAAATGCTAATTTTCACAGTTTTATTCTTTTTGAGTTATTTTTGCCCTATGTCTCTGTCATAAATACAGTGAGGATCTCAGAGACCTAATCCTTCCCCTAAATCAGTTCAGTCCCAGATCAGTACCACATATGCCATAAACTCCAGTTCTCAAATTTCTGTATAAGGCTTCATGTTTACCCTCCTGAGTTACAGATAAAAACCTAGTGAAAATATCAACTGTTTGAGAAAAAGCTATTATCAAAGTCATAGAATCATAGGTTGGAAAAGACCACTAAGATCATCAAGTCCAATAGTCAACCCAACACCACCATGCCTACTAAACCATGTCCCGAAGTGCCACATCTACACGTTCTTTGAACACTTCCAGGGATGGTGACTCCACCACTGCCCCGGGCAGCCAATTCCAATGTCTGACCACTCTTTCAGGAAAGACATTTTTCCTAGTATCTAATCTAAACCTCCCCTGACACAACTTGAGGCCATCGCCTCTCATCCTACCACTAGTTACCTAGGAGAAGAGACCAACACCTGCCTCACTACAACCTTCTTTCAGGTAGTTGTAGAGAGTGGTAAGGTCCCCCCTCAGCCTCCTCTTCTTCAGACTGAACTACCCCAGCTCCCTCAGCTGCTCCTCATCAGACTTGTTCTCCAGACCCCTCACCAGCCTCGTTGCCCTTCTCTGGACACGCTCCAGCACCTCAATGTGTTTCTGGTAGTGAGCGGCCCAAAACTGAACACAGTACTCCAGGTGCGGCCTCACCAGTGCCAAGTACAGGGGCACGATCACCTCCCTACTCCTGCTGGCCACACTGTTCCAGCTAGCCTTGGCCCATCGATCCAGTCTGTCCAGATCCCTCTGCAGAGCCTTTCTACCCTCAAGCAGATGGACACTCCCACCCAACATGGTGTCATCTGCAAACTCACTGAGGGAGCACTCAATCCCCTCATCCAGATCATTGATAAAGATGTTAAACAAGACCGGACCCAGAACTGAGCCCTGGGGGACACCACTCATGACCAGACACCAGCTGGATTTAACTCCATTCACCAACACTCTATGTACTCAGCCATTTAGCCAGTTCTTTGCCCAGCGAAGAGTACACTCATCCAAACTATGGACAGCTAGTTTCTCCAGGAGGATGCTGTAGGTAACAGTGTCAAAGGCCTTACTGTAGTCCAGGTAGACAACATCCACAGCCTTTCCCTCATCCACTAGGCAGGTTACCTGGTCATAGAAGGAGATCAGGCTGGTCAAGCAGGACCTGCCTTTTGTGAATGCATACTGGCTGGGCCTGATCCCCTGGTTGTCCTTCACATACCCAGTGAGTGCACTCAAGACAAAAATCAGGTCACTTTCTGCCACATTGCTATTTGCTGGCACTTGTACTTTGCAGATACAGAGTTAAATGCTGGGGGCTTTTTTCCCCCAAATGGCCATATAAAAATATATACCTCCAGCAGGACTTCCAGTTGTTTCAGTTTTTCACTCAGAATGATTTCTTGTTCCCTCAATATTTTTTTTTTTTGTTACTTCTGGACCCACACTTTGTTCAGAATTCACTCAGAGCCAAGGCACTTGAGAACAGTTTGATTTGAAACATTTCGTCTCAAAGATGCAGTTCTCTGTGACTGTGACCCTTTGGTGCACCAACATATGCTATAGAGGCACAGCAGTTTAGTCACAAATGGCTGGAAAAAACTTGCCAGAGCCAGAACAGTAAACATGTATGAACACCAGCGTTAGGAAGCGGAATGGAAAAACACCAGTGTTTAACAACAGAACTGTAATCTCCTAATGAAAAATCATCAAAACAAACAGCATCTCTCCCAGCACATACAGAGGAAACTTGGGGAGGGAGAGCCTTCGGGTTCCAGACATCAGAAAATCACATCTGTTGTGCTCTCCTAATGGAGCTGGCCACCAGCTCTGAACGATCCCTAGCAAAGCTCTGCTCATGTCACTAAACCAGTGTCTGCACTTTACCAGCTGGAGCAACGGGCACCGAAGTTCAAACCAAGCCAATTTCCTCCTGAAAAAACATCACTAAATTGTTCATGTCCAGTCGGTAAAAGGATTTCGGCCTAAACAGATGGACTTTAAAGAATTAACAAATGGTCAATATAACACAAAAGGGTCACTAGCATTTCTGTTCCTTGACACAAAGGCTTAGTGGTAGCTGTGCCCACGCCTGAATTTGCCATAAAGGGAGGGGACATTCTGCCCCCTGTCTCAGGCCCACCGTTCGCTGTGAACCAAAGGTGGAGGGTAGGAAAGGGGAGTTGCACGGTACGAGTCAAAGGGGGCCCAGCTAATGACAGCATCTCGGATAGGGAGGGCTCGGGAGCACAGGACAAGATGGCAAAGCTGACAAACCTGCCAGTGTTGCATTGTGCATGGGAACGCAAAGGAGACTGGGGCTTTGAGTAAAGGTTGAAAAAGCATCAGACTAGAGACTGAGTTGGAAGGGATGCAGAGAGGGAAAATAGAGCGGTACAGACAAACCAGGAACGAAGAAGATGTCTAATTTGTAGCAGCCAGACAGCAGCACTTCCACCCCTTTAGCAGCTGTGGCATCAGGCAGCTGAACTCTAATGGAGTCAATTTGCTGCTGGAAATAATGACTAAATTACTCCCATTTGCCCAGTGAAGAGGCTGAAGTCTAAGCAGATGAACATCGGGAGGTAACAAACTGTTAGGGAGCAGACTGATGTGCTGTGAGGTTTTCCTTGCCTGCAAAAGGGAGCTGACAACCCCCAGCACCCTTCAGCATCGCCGGACTTCTCTTATTTCAGAGCCCTTCCACTAAGTTAAACAAGTTTCTAGCTCAGTTTCTGCCAAGCCCCAAGGAAAGACAGCTTGGCTGAAATGTCAGCTGATAAATTAAAGGATTTATTTGAGGAATAAACAAGGGCCAAGCCTTTCAGCACCAGCACTTTCAACTCTCCTCTGCTCACCCCCTGCAGAGGGGGGCAAGGACCCGTCATTAAAGAGAAGTGGGAAAGGGCTGGTTATTTACCACTTCTGCACAAGCGATAGCAGTCAAGCTCTTTGGTCTCAAGCCACAGGGGCAGCTGAAGCTGCTGGGGGTACGGCAGCTCCTGGGGAATTTCTAGACCAGGGGCACAATGCTCCTGTAAGAATCTGTGCGTCTAAAGGTGTCTCTAGGACAGCATTGCTGGAAGGTCTGAACAGCATGTAAGGAGCGACTTGTTTAATGACAGACTCCTACAAAATTCTGGTCCAGAGGGATACAGTTCAGCCATTTCTTCTGGCTGCCTCTGCTGATTGTGGGGTGAAGACAGGATCCCAAAATGGAAACCAATGAAGAGTGCAGATGAATTCCCAACTGCTCTAAAATAAGCAGTTTTGCCAAGAGGCAGATCCAGAAAACTACTTAGGCACCAAAGCCCTCAGTATTTCTCTCACCCCTCACTGTAGGAGCTGCCGGCTTTGCCAGCAGGCGGAACACCTCTCCCTGCTAACCACTTCTGTCCTCCTTTGGTGCTGACTCGTCCTCTCCTCGTACTTACATGCTGCAATACCCAGCTTTTAGGAGCTCGTCTTCTTTGGATCTTTTCCGTAGAGCCATCGAGATGTTTATCTCTCCATCCTATCTAGGCAATTACTCAATTACTGTCCCAGGATAAAACCAAGAGCAAGGCCTTGACTGTACAAGCCTCCAGTGACAAGCCCTGGGGAGACCTGTCAAAGCGGGAAGAGACTGAAGTGGATGGTAGCCCCCCCCTTCAGTACCAGCTGATGAGTCATATGCTGCCTGTCACTCAGTGGGAACCGTATTGCAACACTCCACCAGCATCACCCAGCCCTGATCCGCACAGACATCCCTCAGCTAGGCAAACTTCAGAGTTAAAAGCAGCAGTGGTAGCAAGGGAAGGTGCCAAGATATTCCGCAGTGAGCCTGCACCACCTGAGGATGGCTGTGAATATACGTCTGTGGTTATACAGCAGTTCAATAACAGGTCCTAGCCCATGAGTCCACTCGCATCCCTTATTCTTACCACCCCTGCCACTCCACCTTCCCAGTGCAGCTGTCTGAGTGAAGGATCCCTACAACCCCCCATTAGTGATAACTTTGGGTTTTTGTCATTTCAGGAGTGTGTGTTCATTTTATTTCTTAAAGGAGCTTAGCAGTTCTATGACTTCCTAGTGCTTTGGCAGGTTTGAAGTATTTGAAAATGAGTCAAAGGAGGGTTCCAGCAATGTCCCACTCCTGAAGATGATGAGGAGCAAGCCCTCACACCTTGCAATAGGCAGGCATGAGCCAGTCTAGGCTGTAAACACATAAATGGCAATCATACAGGTTGCATTTACCAGGTGCCGGTAGAACTGGCTCCTAATAAACAAAGCTTCACCTTGAGAAGGGTGAGATCTGTCAGCCTATTACACACTCTTAATACAGTTGCATTTTCAAAGCATGCTTCAGCTGCCAGCTGAAATGCTCCCTCCCAGCTCGGAGCCTCCCGGACACCCACCACAAGCCAGAACCAGAGCAGCAGCGTGAGACAGTGATCTCATCTGCAGTACTGCCCTGCCATTTCAGCGGAGATGCCCAGAGCAGTTGGACTGCAACGTCATTGCTGACTCTGAGTTTCAGCCCCAGGACCAAGGGACACAGCTCACTCAGGCTGCTCCGAGAGGGCTTCAGCCCCAGCATTCAGGTCTCTTGCAGTCATCTTTCTGGCATGGGCCTGCTGTGTGAGTCATGTGTTTAAGCAGATTAGGGATACAGATAAGGTGCTCTGCACAATAGCCGTAACAGAGATGCAGGTAGTGGATGGGCAGAGTTGTTTCGGTCATCTTCTTAACTGGAATGATCTTTCACTCTTCATTACCCAGCCTGCTGCATCGCAGCATTAGCATGCATGTCCCAATGACTCTCAGGGTGAGTCACCAAATGTAACGTATTACAGTGCAACCAAAGCTTTAATAAACAGGGCTCTTATTTTTTTAACTTGATCTCCATTTCCATAATAAAAGCTTTCTGTTATTATCTGTGCATGTACTTGTCAAATCAGAATATTCACAGGGATATTCTCAATTCCCAGTCACTCAATAGCTTGTAAGAAATGCAGAGCAGACACAAAAGCCAGGACACCTGGGTCCTGTGTCCTGGAGCACAAGTAGAGCAATGCATCTCCAAGTGAATGTACTGCGTATCTGCCCTGGGAAGATTTCCCAGCCTGCTTCAGACTTACCCCTGCTGCGGGTAAAAACTCATAGCTCTGGGCAGCTCTGTGCCTGCACCACACCAGGGTCTGTTGTTCTTGCCATCTGTTTTGCCAACAAGGGTGGCACTCCCCAAGCTCACCCATCGGGTCAGACCCACACACCAAAGAAGGAGCAACAGCGTCTTCCTCTCAAAGAGAAAAGAACTCCAGTTAAAGTCTGTGGGAAAGGGCTCTGGTAGACACCTACCTGTATTTCCCAAGGCATGTGCCACCTTTCTCACTGAGCAGTGACCACCGTGTCTGGGACCTCATACCACACTGCTGATCTAGGTGCTACGGCGTTGCTTCTGGCTAGAGTCAAGGGTAACAGCCCCTAAAACCGTAACTTTCTGCAGTCTCCTTGTGCCTTCAACTGTTCGTTCCGTGTGGCTGGAGCACCTTGGCTTGGAGACAGCAAAAAATCAGTACTTGACCTATCTATTGGTGGCACGCCTGACGTACTTCTATCATATTTGTTTACCTCCAATCAACTAATGTTTGCAAGACTTTCTAATCAATATTAGACAGGACATTAAAAAGGTGATGAGCAAGATTATTCAAAAGTAATCTAAACGAATCAATGGAGACAGCTAGACTACCAACAAAGTTATTACAGTCATTGTATTGGAAAGACAGAGGGGGATGCTGGGTCAGGCTGATGTTTTGCAAGTTTGCTCTGTGACTATGCATCAAAAGTCATTGGGGCTGGGATTCAGTGACACCTTCATAAACTCATAATGATGACAGTCATGGAATAGATACAGTAGACAGCGGAGTCCCAGAAGAAAAGATTCACAGCTAGAGCTGCTTTAAAAATTGGTTTCAGGAAGTGCTGGAAGAACAGGGAGGTGAAGGGACTGGAGGGGTCGATACTGGGATCCATGCTGGAGGCCCAGGGGGAGAGCAGAAGCAGGGAAGAGGAGAAACGGGAACAGGAGGATGTGCACAATCCAGGATGAAACCTAGACAGTCCAGACAGGGCCAGAGCCAGGGAAGGGGGGCAGATTCCAAAGGGCTTCTCCACCTGGTCCCTCAAACTAGGCAATTAGATTAATTGCTTCCTGGCAACAAGCTGTAACAGGAGGTATCCGGGCTGCAGCTGTGCCCTTAGAGACTTGGCAGCCTGGTCCTGCCCCTGCTTTATCCATAGGAGATATGCAGTGCCCGTCAGGGGACAGCATGGTGGCACAGGGGCAATGGTGTCCTGACACTGCCACCATGCTGGAAACCTCCAGGGCTCCTTCAGTTCCCACAGCAGCACCAGGGCAGAGGGTCTCTGCACTGCCAGAGGATGTAAGTACATGTGTCATATGTCCTTTCGAAGGGAGCAGGGTGCGTTCAAACCCTTTCCCTAGCTTGGAGAGCTAAAGGCTTTGCTTGTGCCTTCTTTTAAGGAGAGGTCTTTCGACAGGGTGAAGGGAAGCATCCCAAGAACAGAAGGAGCTGAAGACTGGCAAAGGCCTGCTCTAACCCACGAAGCTGAAATGTGGAGACCCCCAGGTAAGCCTTGAAGCATGCTCTGACATCCCAGCGCCAGGAGTGCTGCAGCGAGCGGCACCACGTGGGGTCTGTGCTGCTGCCAGCTGCCGAGCAGGCTGTGCCAGCTCTCTCTTCTTCTAGCCTCTCCCTCCAGCCCCAGTCTTTCAGCCGTAATCCCACGTATGAGCCTAGCTTTGAAACTCTTCCTTTGAACAGTCGGGGGTTTTTTCCTCCACAGAAAAAACTGCAGTGGCTTAACCTCAAGAGGGTAAATCTCTCAAAGAAGTTTAGAGGGATTGCTCTGCACAGTGCCTGCTAAAAACCAGTGACTCACCCAGCAGCATCCCCTGCTGCACTGTGCCGGAGGACACGTCCCATCATAGTCTTGCTCTGGGCTGTCACAGCCATTTCCTTCTGTCTCTGTCCAGCGAGCAGAGGGAAAGTCTCTCCCTGACTCAGTAAAGAATTTGTTAAATCACGTTTTCTGCCCAAGGGTATTTTTTTTTTGCTTAGAGTTTAAAATAACCACAGCCACCCAGTCAGAGGAAGGACCCTTGGTGATCTCCCTCCGCTGCACTGGAGATACTCTCCCTCCTTGCAAAAGGCAAGCAGCAAGAAAATCACAGTCTGTTCGGAAGGTGACTGCCTGTGGTACAGCATATAATCCTTTGAGTCATACTGAATCTTGGGAGCTAAGGCTACACGAAGGAGTGAGAGTTTCAGGCTCAGGCTTCACTCTCCAGCAAATCCTGAAACAAGTTCTGATAAGTACAGGCTTCGGAAAGCGATTTAGGAACGAACTGCCCCTTGCAGGCACAGTCGGGGAGGTTGGGTAGATGAGGTCTTGAACTCGGTGGAGACAAGGGAACAGCCTATTAAGAAGCCATGGGGACTGCCTATAGGGGCAGCTCCTGGGGCGCACAGTCCCAGAAGAATACTAGGATTTAAATTAAAAGGGAAATGTCTGATTGCCTTTGAGGGTCCTTTTCAGACCAGACCTCTCAGAGCGCTGGGAATCAGGGGACCAGGTTGTGGGAACAAAGAGTGGCACTAGTTTGTGGGAAAGTGCAGGTAAAACCTCTGAGAGCAGGGATTAATTGTTCAAAAGGCTGTTGCTTCTAAGCAGAGAAAGGGGGTGGAAGACCTAGCTTTTCCTTCAGCAAGACATATATGAAAGGATGATAAATTGATCTTGATTATCCCCCCGTGCCTTGGTCAAGATCCTGCCCTGACCAGGCTGACCCACAAAAAATGGCAATTCCTTCTACTGTACCAATATAAAGGTCTTTCACAGCTTTTGGATCCAACTTGGGCATCTCTGCAAGATACTGTGAGGCCTTGACAAGACCTTCTCAGGAGTCTTTTTATGTCCCTACTAATTACCTATATTTTTAATTGAAGAAAGGGAATTTTGAAAGCCACACAAAGAGAAAAATCTAAAAGCAGATTAGTTAGGTGAAATAAAATTGCCCTAAAAGTATACGTTCAGGTAGCAATAAAAAGACTTTTTTATCGTTGCTTAGAGGCATAGAATAAAAGTATATTTTCAGTGCTTGGCTGCCACAAATAACTGTACTACAATTAGATGTGTGTATTATAAAATTGTGTGGGCGTGGTAATTATCACCCTTTGCAGCAGAATATATTTATACAGATCCTAAATTACAGCACAAAGAAACATCATCTGAGAAGGTTTAAAAAAACAGGTTGGGGTGGAGAATTAAACTTTCCATTTTATTTTTGGGAAGTATTCTATGAAAAAGTGGGATGCATCACGCATTGTGCTGGTCTTGAAATCTGTAACTATGCAGTCAGACCAGGGGCTGGGAGAGGCAGCCTGCCTGCGTACCTCACTGTTCATAGGAGAGAGAGAGTGTGTGTGTGTGTGTCTGTGTGTCTGTGTGTATGCATGCACACACACCAGGCAGGGCCATTACAGAGCTGTTTTTAGAGCCGCACGCTGCCTAAAGTCCTCCTTGCGGTAAACTGTGTCTGATCTAGCAACCCAGACCTCACTTTGGATGTACAGTCGTACAACGCAACTTACACATGCTTAACTAAGATGAGAATCAGGCCTGCTCTGTGCAGTGCCATCTCACCTTTTGCTAGGACTGCATCAGCAAATACTTCTTCAGCACATGGAGAAATCATTGGTACAGCTGCGAGAGAGGCTGGATCCAATACCCATGGGCTACCATCTCCGAGGATCTTCCTTGCTTCTTAGTCTTTTTGGTTCTAACCAAATGCAAAAAGTCCTTGACCCTATAATCTGCTCACTGTACAGCCTGAGAATTAATTGGCCTCTTCTGCTGCAGTTCATACAGTAGCCTCAGATGAATCCATCACAGCTTCCAGCTTTGCCTCTACTATGGTTTTTGGGAGATTCTCTTTATCATAAGAAGTTCTTCTACTACATGCGGATCCATCATATTTATCTCATGTAAGACTGCTTAAGCACTTGCTTGCAACGTCTTAGCATCTGCATAAAGCCACTAGAGCTCTTTGCAATGAGATGGAGCTTGACTGGGAGCTTCTTATTATTTTGAATCCAATATTCCCAGCTTGCATGTTATATTTGTGGAAGCCTTGTGAAGCTTTATAAAAACTCTGTCACATATATTCTATTTTGATAGGGCTATTTTCACTGTGTTTCCAACTCTATTACTTAAAAAATTGTCTAGCTTTGTTTCCCAAATGCCATTTTCAGGCAATTTCTTCTCCTAATTTGATGTGTGTCTACTATTTCTCTCTCACTTTTTATACAGTTCTGTTAAAACTTTCTAAGAGGTCAACTTAGAGGGCAGAACATGTTCACTATAACCAGTGTAGTCTCGATTTTTTTTTCTTAGCTGTGTAAATGAAATTAATATATTATCCTTCAGCAACATTGTATTGACTCTCCTCCTGTTGAAGGCTGTAGTCTCATTTGGTCACAGCATTGTTTGTATGAATATGGGGCCAGAGGTTAGTAAGGTCATGACTTTATTACAATAGTACTGTCTTCGCGTGCCTCATTTCCTCCCTTGCACATCAATGTTTACAAAGGACTGGCAGAGCCAGTCTGATGAAACATCTGCAAATTCAGCACGGAGCAAGATAGAGCATTGACTGGTCTTTGTGTTGATATCACACATCAGAATGATGCCACTGATGGAAGTTTTTTAGGGCATCCTTGAACTAATTCACACAGTTACTATCCTCTGCTGCTTCAAGTGCTTCCTCAAGACACACTATTATAGCACACCCACAGCAATGCACTATATTAAAAAGATCAAGCTGTCATGACCAGCGCACACCTACGACAGATCCACGATTAGCAGAAGCCAATGCTGCACCAACGCCTCTCTTTTGGAGGCCAGGAGGAGGCTCACACAGCATGCAGGAGTGCTAGTGCTTGCAACCTTTCTTGGGTTACTACCAGCCCTGTGTGACACGACAGACCTGGCTGATGAGGTTTCAGGTCAGGTGTGTGGGCTGCAGGTAGCATCTAGATCTTTCAATTAATGTTCTCAGCAGCACTTCTGACAAGCAATCTGTCAAGGCAGATTTTCCAGCTTGCATAGGAAAGATTTTCCTGCTTACCTTTGGCTGACTCGAGGTGTCTTACAGTGGCACTGATAGGGCTGGTGGAGGCCAGGTCAACACTGTCCATGTGACTCCGGTCAGATCCTGCAAGTTAGGCTTTTTTTTTGTGAAATGTGTGTTGGAAGAACCAGTACTGTTGTGGAAAGAGGGTGAATGCTGAAGACACAAAGAAAGAAAAGAAAATGAACAATACCATCAGCACATCCAGTCTGCACAACAGCAGCTATAACAATAAAGTCTTGGACTACAAACTGATGCCACAGTGAAACATCACTTCCAAATCTATCAGAAAATTTGCACCTGTTGATCAGACTTCAAGGCTTTAGAATGAACAAACAGCTGAATATCCCAACAACAAAACACCAGCGTCTTCAGACACCAGTGAAGAGGGCCAGCCCTAGAGTCAGGTTTATGAGTTTTCTCACCAGCCATGGCACATTCTTTTAGACATTCATGCAACAGAGAACAACGAGACTGGCAGAAACAAATAAACAAAATTTCAAGTGGAAATTGTTAGCAGCAGTTACCACCCTCCAATTCGTTAAAATTTTACTATGAATTTCTTTTTTCTTTCTCCTAAAAACTTTAAAGAAATAGAATATTTTGGCCAAAAATAGATGCCGTAAATCCTCATAGGAACTGCAGTTCCTTTCTTGTCTACAATGCCAGATCCTCAAATGTGCTATATTTCCCATAAAACATCAAAGCTCCAGGAAATAGTAAGTGAGAGTCTTGAAGTGCTGTTGAAAAGGAGGGGGCACTTTTGAGGAGCGCAAAAGAATGGGACACAAGGAATCTAAAACTCAAGAAAAGAACGGCTATCCTGGTTTTGTTCTTTGACCAAACAGTTCAACAAAACCCACAATTTTCTACAAAAGGGTTTTTGAAAATGTTTATTAAAGACTTAAAAATTCCTGTTGCTAACTGTTTCAAGCTCATTTTCTGCTGGGTCATTCATATAACCGACTTCCGAAGAAAGATGCCCAGTCGCCTCAGAGAAGTTGCCCATACTGACCCTATTTCTGGGTAGCACACAGCATTTCACAGTGAAGTGCTGGATAGAAGCAACAGCTACAGCTATTGTATGAGTTTTTGTCACTCACAGCTCTTCTGAGGGAATAATCTAAATATCTTCAGGGCTGCACCTTCACAGTATGAGCAGCGCAGTAGCTACACGGACCCTGCCACCCTCTACCAGTTACCACCTCCCTCAGTTGTGCCCACACAACAAGGGCCCTGCAGTGCTCAAGGAACAATCATGCTTACAAACCCTACCAAGAAAGAGGAGAAGAGGGAGGATTTTCACTTGGGACCAGTTCACGGATCCAGTGTACCTCCCAGCTGTGGGGTGGGACTGGGTGCAGCGAGGGAGCTGGGCACTCTCTAAGCAGGAGCTGGATCTAAGACACTGCTTGGGGAATACTGTGCAAGCAGCATCTCGGTGTAAGGTGCTACAAAAGCCAACAAGGCATGAAGAATCCTGAGGAGCCACATGTCATAATATGAAATTGAACATGACAGTTCCACAACAAACTCCTGATTAGCTGAATCCTGAGAGCCTAAACCAGCGCCCAGTGTGCCAAACCCCAGGTGTTACCCGTTGATCGCGTATGGGGATGCAGAAACTCTTGCTGGCGTCAGCACAGTCATATAACCAGCAGACAGCTCAGCTGCTCAGACATGGGTGTTGTGCTCTCCCTGACCACAGGCCACTCCCTTGGAGAGGAAAAATTCCTCCCGATCCAAAGACTTTCTTTTCCCAGGCTCTCTGATTGCCGAGTTCCTGCTTTTCCATGTGCCCCACAGACTACTCCCTTCTAGATACCTTCAGCCTTGCCAGTTTGCAGCCTACTCCATACAGTCCCATAAGGCTCACCATTGCTCTTTCAAGGATTTAAGGTCAGAAGCTCATCCAATCTGCTCCACTGGCTACTGCAAACTAAAGAGCCGCACCAGTACTGGCCAGGTTTAGCCTATGACTGTTTTTTGAGCTAGCTTCTTTCTGACATAGACCATAGGTATCCAAGCACCCATCCCAACCATACAAAGGGCCCACAGATTAAGCACCACAGCACATAGTACTCTGGTTATAGAATCATTTGGGAATCTCAGAATCATTGAGGTCAGAAAAGACCTTTAAGATGATTGAGTCCAACCATTGTGAAGCTGGGTACATCCCTGCAGAGCAAAGGAGACTAATGTCACACTTGCACCGTCCCAGAGCCCTCCTGAGGCACAATTCCCCAGTCCCCTGCTCCACATCCAGTCTAATGGCAGTGCAGTTTGGTCCCTATCTCTAGGTTCCCTGAGTATCTACAGTTATTTCAGGGCCAGTGAAGATGTTTTCCTTTGTGATGTGACACTGAGATTTAAAACAAGATATTCTTCTGGAATATACTTACCCTCTTCACCCAGCCAAAAAAAAAGCCTGAAGGGTTAGTAATACACTCTACAAATAACTATTTAAAAAAAACTTTTGAAAATGTGTAGAAGTTTTATCTCAGAAGTTTTCCCTTTTCTGCTTGTACTTGAGGTTTTGATGAAAGGCAGATTTTAAAAAGAAGCATCTTCTTTCCTTGAAATTTTCCATTTTTAACTGAAAAAGAACAACCACTTCAAAAGAGAACAAGAGTATTCATCTAAAACTCTTGAGATTTTTCACTGACGATTTTAACAGACTCGTTTTGGGGGTCCATTGTTTCTATGCTGATGAAAAAGCTGTGCAAGACTGTTTTCCCCAGTCAGTTTTGAAAATGAAAATTAGAAGTTCCTGCTTCTTTTATTGCATTTTTCTCCAATGAGCCCTTCTCACCCAGGTTTACTATTTTTATATTGTGTCCCAGCTGCTAACTAAGCCTTGGCTTAATGCTCTTACTGCAATGAAGAGGCATTTCCATTTCTGATTTCTAGCATATGTTGCACTTAATATAGCACTGCCCTTGTGCACCAGTTACCCCAGAAAAACGGCTGTGCCAGCAACACAACAGTGGTGTAGTCCCTCAAGAACGAGCAGGGCATGAAGCCCTGTGCCAATATGCAGATGTCACATAGTTAATACAACAATAATAGATCCTTGAACTATATAGAGAGGTTTGTGGGGTTTTTTAATGTATACGGAAAGATGTTTGATACTGTGATGAAAGCTTCTTTTTTAGCTTTCTCTTAAGTGAACTTGGAAAAAAATATCTATAAAACAGCCAAGAGATGAAAATGATGAAAAGCTGAACAATTAATTCTGGGGATGAGGTATCCACAGACTGAGCTGATTATTTTTTCTCTCTTAGGTCTGTAGCTTGGACTAGATGATTGCAAAAAAACAGGCTCCTGTGCATGATTTATGGGACTTTATCCTTTTCAAAGAGAAGGAGACACTAGTCTGCAAAACATGCCTTTTGCAATGTGTTTTAGGACTTCTGCTTTGGGCAACCAGAGGAGCACATCTGAAAACAGAAAACATGCAACAGATGTGAAACCACTATTGGACATAATTATTAATAATTATTTGCTGATCTCCTATACTTTGCTTGATGCTAAGAGCAATGTCACAGGAGATTTGTAATGGCTGCATCCTGCAAGATGCTGACCTTCCTTCACTTCTGTTGGAGACAAGAGCAGAGGACCATTGCCAGCACTTTGCCATACCAGCCCCACCAGTGACCTGACTGGGTTCTGCACAAGTCAGGCGTGATGACTTGGACTTATTTTTTGCTTTATTCTAGGGAAGATTTAGCTGGGCAAACAGCTTCAGGGCTGCAAGGCAATGACAGTTGTTCAGCTACACATTGGAGCATCTCATCTCCTTGCCCTGGGACAGAGCCCAGAGAGCCTTTGTGAAGGTGCAAACGGGAATTATTCCACTACTTCCAGGCTTCTGGGTGATTCAGCTAAATCTGCACAATGGATCTGGCAAGTAAAATCCACCTTAAAACCCAGCTTTTGGCTGATGTAGGAGTTTTTGAAAACTAGCCTTTTCTCCCATTCGTGCAGTGCAGCAGAAGAGAGAGATGCAAACGTGGGGGTGGGAGCACTTGCAGAAGGGGCAGCTTTCCCTGCTACAAGAGTAATTGTTTGTACTTCAGCTAAATCAGAGGTCAAAAAGAAATTCTACCCAGCAGATAAACTGCGCATTACATAAGGCTTCATATAAAGTAAATTGTCATCAGATTTATTGCAGTAAGAAAAAGGCTCTTTTGTCTGGTGACACAAAATAAGTATTTTGTTTTAAGAGGGTAGTGAGAAAGAAGGAAATGGTATATTTGGTGTTCCTTGTCCTAGGGCTTTCTGTGCAGAGACCTGTCATGCTTCTGGAGCTGAAATGTTTTAAAATTAAAAAAAAAAAAGGCATAAAATGGTATAAGGCATAAATCTAAAGCAGGAACTTTGATCAATTTTGCTTGTATGTGTAGTATGAGGACAAAGCAAAAAAAACAGATTTAATATTCCACAGTAAGTTCTGATCATTCGGGTTTTTTAGGTTTTTTCCTCCAAGTTGGAGAAAAAGCTAAAATATCGAAGTCCTTTTCAGAAACTAAGTTCAAAGATTATTTAAACCATGAAAGAACTTATTTTAACATGTCATTAGAAACAGCTTGCTTCAAGGCTATTTGGCAGTAACTGCATCAGCTTCTGGTCCTTGGTGCCTACTGCAAGTGGGTGTTTGTGAGTGCATTGCTCTTATCCTTTTTGTGGGTTGGGCTTCATACCCAGAATATATCTCCTATGACGCATCTACAGGAACCACTTCCATAACACACCACAAAGCCCAATCCAGGCAGAAATAACAGTCAAGGAGCCAGGTCTGTGTAGTGAGCAGCACTTTCGAGGCATGGACAGACCCAATTTAACAACGAGCTGATTCAAAACAAGATGCTTCAGTTTTGTTCAACAAGCTAAATATTTTTATTTAGATCAAACATACTGGTTTTGATTTTTTTCCACCTCATGGATTCTTTTAAATAAAATAAAAGGTTTCTTTACACTAAATTTTGTAGAAACTGTGTATCCTACCAAAAATAATCAAAGTGCATAATTCCTTACCACAAAAATCTCAACAGACAGGACAGACAACGAATCTTGATTGGAAAGACAAGGAGGGCAGTCAGTAAACTCAGATCACAATTAGCACCAGCTGTAACCCAAGTGAACTCCCCGGTTTAATGGTTCAGAGGAGAACACATACATATAGTAAAAGCTACCAACCAAATCAACTCACCCTCCTTCCCCCAGACTCCCCTCCTCCCCCAGGTCCTTCAGACAAAAGTCTATTTCCCTCCTTAGCTGTTAAAAATATTTTTAGAGCTCTTCGAATACAGAAAGCAGAAAAGGAAGAAAAAAAACAATAGAATTTGACACAAAAGGACCCTTCTCATTAGAGCTTTTTAAATAGCATTAGAGCTCATTGAATTTCATGCACTAATAACATTCCCACTCAATCCAAGGCAAACCAGTCAAATCTAAATCTATCAAATTTTACAAGCAAAGGAATATTGCCAAGTTCTAATATTTCTCCTGCATTCATTGTCAGAATGAGGTAGGGTGTCTCTTCCAAACTCCAGATTTCCTTTTTTCAAATGCGTTTTAGAGCTACTACTCCATGGTGACCAAAAAAAAAAAAACAACAAAGGAGTTAAAAAGGAAGTAAAATCTCAAGAGCAACAGCCATACAGGATTCTCAGATACACAGTGTTTGGGGAGCGAAGCAGTCATGAAGCTGGCTTTAGCACAGCAATCAGAGGGGATTTGAGATTAAAAAGTAGCTAAGATCTTACCAGACAAAGCCTTTGGGCAGATGAAGCTGGGTGTGACAGAGATAAAACCCCCAAAGAGGCAGAGCCATGTCTGAATCCTTGGCCCTTGAATCCTTTGGCCATTCAACACCCAGCTGCAGCTTCAACTTTGAAAAAACAGCCAGTGAGCCTGGTGCCACTGAAATCAATGAGCCCAGTGACAGGCTTGAGACTGAGCACGAGATGTTGGTCCATCTTGTGCTGCAGGGCCCAGGACACTGCTGGACTGGGCCCACCCTGCACAAGCAGTTAAGATTCACACGGCTAGTGGCAGAGACCTGCTGTCCCAGGTGTCTCCAAATATCCTTGCTGGAAGTGCCAGCCGCTTGCAAAACCTTGGCAGGAGCTGTACGAGGTGCTGTGGCTGCTTGAACAGCTGCCTGGTGTGTGTATAGTACATTTTCATTGAAATGCTGGTGAATATAAGTGATAAGGAGGAATAAAGCATGTAGTTAGAGCTTATTTTGTATGGTACGGTAGGTCTTGGGGGTTTTATGGGTTTAATATATTCCCTGCTCATGCTGGATCTCAGCACAGACCTCCAGATGAGAATGTCTACTTGTGATGCAGGTTGCACTACAACTCATTTATAATGAATATAACAACTTGTGAAGTGGATTTAGAAGTCATTGAGTTATAGATTATTTGGGTAAACGGGGCACAAGAACTGCAGCAAGAAAGCCATTTAAATATTAAGGAGAGCTATAAACTGAGAAGAGAACGGATGGCAGAGTAATATCATGTCAGAACATGCCCTCCAGAGAGGGACCGCTGCTGCGTATTGATCAGAAAGAGCTTCAGAAATCATTCTGAAAACCCTTAAAACTCGGTCGTTAATGTGACCAGAAAGGTGAGTTTGCAAAGACCAGCAGAGAGAGGGGATACAGAAATTGGACCGAACCCTGCCAGCCTTATCTCATGCGTCATCTCACAGCAGGTTCCTCTCCTCTGGTCTGTAGTGTCCCCACCAGCACAGTGTTAATGCAGTGAGCAGGAGTGGAAGAGTCACACCCTTGGACCGAAAAGCCATTTCTGGAAGGATTTTCACCCTCTCTGTATCAATTCTATTAATGTTCACAGGCACCTTCCTTGTGTCTAAAGTAGCACATTTCTGAAAAGGTAAGAAGATGCCTTGTAGGCTTCTGTTATTTTGCATCACACGCAAGGGTTCAACTGTCACGAAATAAGGATCACAGGATTAACCCTTTGCTAGAAATAACATGTACAAGGCAAATCCTGGGCTACAAACTGCCAGTTGGACCTAGGACAGGGCTTTATTGCTGCTACAGCCATTTGGGATGCTATTCCTGGAGGTAAAGGGGAAGCTTTACTGATTTCAGTATAACACTGATGGCAGAAGAGCAGTAACAAGATTGCCCAACACTGCATGGTGCGGAGAGCTTTTGGAGAGCTTCTGAGCCTGCTGAAAATGTGAAGCTTGTGACTGCTCCAAAGCCATACAGCAAAGCAGAGTCTGACACACACACACCCAGGAAAGCATGAAGAGCTTCACGCATGGTGCTTCAGATGAGTAACCTGAGTACAACCATTGCCAGCGGTCACCACTTCTTGGTGCAGCACCCACCAAATCAGATGCACCCATCCAAGGAAGGGCTGCAGAAACAGACTCTGGTAGATGACTGAACAGCAGCAGAAATACTTGGAAGCCTGCACAGAACAACCAGGGAAGGAAAAATTAATGATCACCTAGGACAAAAATACTGGCGGTTCTTTCAAAATGTGCCCATAACGTAAGCAGCAAAAAGGCTTTTCAAACTTGCCTGGCACATTAACCCTGCTTAGTTCAGAGGCATTTCATTAAAGTTGCCGAGCCTTTCCCAAACCCAGCACTGTCCCTCCCCGCTGCGTTGTACACGCAGGCACAGCGAGATGAGGTTGCGTGATTCAGCAGGAAGCGGCTTTAAGCATCAGCCAACTCAAGCGCATGCAGCTCCTGAAAAACAAGAGGTTCCTGTTTGGCATGCAAGGGCTTTTTGAAATACAAAAGCACTGTTACAGTCACTTATTTCAAGTTTGTCCTCTTACCTCCCCCCACCCTTGTTTAGAGAATGCTCTCCCATTTCTTGCAGCATCAGGGGAAATGCTCTACATCTGGCTGACAGGCCATAAGCACCTGACACCACCTACATGAGGATATCAGTAGCTTCTATCATGAAATTGAAGCTGCATTGGAGGACAGAGCACTCTACCCAGCTGAAAAAAATGCTGAGGAGCAAAATTCGGGGTGAAGCGCAGAAAACTGTGAAGGTGTGAACTGTTGTTCAGTGACCACAAAGAAAAACAGGCTCCCAGAGAGATGGGGACTGAGGAGAACAAAGAGCTCTGTCTCAGTGCTACCTGGTCTTCGTACAATTTATAGCACGACATTATAACTGGTAATAATAAACTAATGGGATAGCATAGCTGGCACTTCTCAAACTCTTGGATGTGAACGTCACTCATTTTGTCATCAAGACAATCTTTTAAAAGCACCATTGGTGTGAAGCTTTAGCAGGAGGTGATCAAGGCTTTTAATCTGAAGACTTTTACGGACAGCAGGCTGTGGTGGCACATCATGCACCTGAAGACTGGGATGTCCCACCGAGCAAACATGGCGCAGTACTCGCCCCTGAATCAAACTGCCCAGACATCCAGGAAGGTTTCGCCCTACATTACTCCTTGCAGGCTGTCGTTGCTCCTTGCAGGCTGCCATCTGAGGCGGTGGCCAGTGAAGTGGTGCAAATTCTTGCACAGGTAACTCCATCCAGAGCGTCTGCTGCTCCTTGACCTCGGTCGGTCGTGGCATGGTGGAGGCACCACCCCAAAGGGAATGGCTTTTATTAGGGTCAGACCTCACCTATAGCAATTAGTGGCAAAGCCTGAGGACAGGATTAATTAGCATATTGCCAGAAGAGACTAATTGTGTACTGCGAGGCTGACTCTTTAGCCCATTTCTTGGGAGAAGGCTTCTCAGTGGCTTGTGGAAGAGCTCAGCAAGCCAAATGCAGGCATATATGTAGGAGGAAGGCGAGACACAAAAGCATAGTAAGGGTCTGTGGAGAGAGAGAGAGAGAAAAGCCCTCCGTTCACAGGACTTCTTTATAACATATATGGACAAGGTCTTGCTAAGCCTTGCCAAGTAAAGCCACGCCAGCACCAATGGATGACAAAGTCCGTTCTCTGCTAATCTTTTAAGAGCTCTTGAACTCACATTTTTCTAATGGATAGGTAGGTAATTTATATTTGAATCTTCCCTGAAGAACAACAAAACAGCACAGCTATTTTTCCCTCTGCTGTGACACTAATTCCTTTCAGGCCAGTATTAGAAACATGCTAAATACAACTAATCTAATGGTTTACATTCTGTATTTTACCTTTTACAGCCACTTCAACTTAGAAGATATGTTACTGCCTTATTAAACAAAAAAAAAGGTGTTGCTTTCTGCAGTGCTTTTTGCATGTATAGTAGTGTAGATGTACACACACAAACGGAACTTCTATTACTTTTCCACTTCATAAAAATCCGGGAACCTGAAATCACATGGCATTTCAGGAACGTGAAGTACTGGATATTCCTTTTCTCCAAGATAATAACAATGAGATTTTCAGTTAGAGTCAAGTCCTGAAAATCTGGTTCTTAGCATTTTGCTATTGCCCTGGGGTTGTGAACTAGCGATGATGCCGTAAGACAATTCCACAGCACATCCGTCCCAGTCCTGCCTGGGGCTTCACAGGAAAAATGCGTTGAAGTTCCGTACAGAAATGCGAAGATTTTCAGCAACAGTCTTCATCCCTAACTGTGGCAAGAGGCCAACACTTCAAACATTTTTGGTTACACTGAAATCCCCCAGGACCACATTTTGGAAACATCAAAGCACAACATGCTCCCCAGCCTTCTCCAGCTGCTGGTCTGGCACAGAGCAATGAAACCGTAGCTGCTTCAGATTAGAACTGGCACAGTTTCTTTCTCACCTACTCCTTGAAATAAGTCTGAAATCCATTGTTGCTGCTGTTTCAAAGGCATGCGCCTCCAGAAAGCACATCACAATCCACAAATGTGAATCAAGGTCTTCTGAACTTTGATGCAACCGGCCAGCACATTGTTGGGCGCCTGGGGTGCTTAAACGCCCATCTGGGATTCATGGCTCAGCAGGCTGGTAAGAAGCCAGACAGGTGAGCTGGTGAGAAACTATCAGGAGTTCCTTGGAGAAGTCTAGCATTGAGAAAGACCTCCAAGGAAAGTCCGGGCCCTATAGGAGGTACAGTTAGTCACCAACAGCTTACTCACTCTCATCCTTGTTTTGCCAACACCAAGAGACTGCGGTAATTCCACCAACGTGAATTGCACGCTATCGAGTTTCTTGGTATGGCACCACTGCAAAGAGCTCAGGTCACACTAATGGCTGCATAATGTTCACTGCCCACGGCTTTTAGCAGCAGGCTTTATCTTATCAGATGCATCCAGCTTCCCTGGAGAAAGAATCCATGCAAGCACCAGTGAGGTGTGACATGGAGGAAAATCTAATCCAAGACAAGGCAGAGAAGGGAAGGAAGACAAGGCAAAAACAAGTGGAGAGCAGTGGGAACTGGTAAGAGCTAGATGTGAGAGGGTAAAATCTGAAATAGCCATGAGACAATTCTTCCAGCTGGCTGGGAGCTGCAATTGCCTCCTGAGGAGCAACAGGATAAAGTAACCATGTGCAAGGGCAGCACTCACCCTCGCTTCCACCATGCAGGATCATCTGTTAGAAGCAGCTCTCTTTCAGGATTAGGAAAGACAACTTGCCAGCCTCCCTGTCTAAGCCTGACACCAGGACCCAATTCCTTGGCTCACAGCAAGGCTGTTGAATAAATACAGAATACTCGCTCCATCACCTGAGCAATGAAGCTTCCCAGCAGGCTGAGCAATTGCTCTCCATCCTGCCACGCCAAGCCGATCGCTAGCCATCCCTCACCACAGAAGTTTTGTTTACACTGCACATTTGGGATGCTGGATAATCACGTTCTCCCTCCCTTTTATGCCCTCTTTCACTTATCCATGTCAATATTTTATTGAGTTTAAGTAGTTACTCTGTTCTGCCTTTGCCTTTTCCCCCCTACCACCAGTATGATCTACCTAAAATGAATTATTTGTTTATTCCAGTAAAGTTTTTCCCACTCTGGAGCCAGGCAACAAGGAGAGATAAACCTAATTTAGAAAGATTTTAAATTCCTGAAATAGATGACAGCTGAGAGAAGACTGGCATGTTAAATCATTCCACTTCATAAACACCCTACTCTCATTTAGGCTTGACAGATGTAAATGTCAGCCAGGTACTACCTACCAGTAATGCTGTCTTTCCTTTATTTATGCAGATACATAATACAAAATCCTTTTTAGGTACATTAGCCGTCTGCAGAAGAGTCGATCTATAGATGGTTTTTCCCCAGTTTTTCATTTATGTCATGTGCAGTGGTGGGAGGACAAGCTTGACACCCTCTTCAGGTTAAATAAATAAGAGATCATCAAATGCTTCACCTTAACCTTACAAATCATGTCACAAGTTCTGCCAGTGTCCTGTCCTGAATAACATACATTTTTCGTATGCAGTTGTCACCAAAAATCCGGGAATAAAACCTCGTAACACCACTGTAGTGTTAACAGGCAGCATTCTTTATTGCAGCGCTGGAAGCACGGGGGATAATTCCACCGAACGTGCATACCTCATACCTTTTCCGCGCAGTTTATATAGATCAAAAATATACATATTTATTTTATCCATGCATATTCAGTATTCTTCTCTTTGGCGATTGGTGTAAACTTTTCTCGCTTCTTACTTGAATTGTTGTGCAGACTCAGTCACCCTCTTCCGTTGTTCCTTTTTGGGTAGGTGGTGTCACTTGAGTAGGGGGTCAGGGACTCGGTGGTCGCCATCTCCCCCTGCCGGAATNACCTTTTACCTACTGGGCTCTCAATCTTGGCAAACCTGCTCAGTTTCTTCAGCCCGTTTCACAGAACCAGACTCCATCGTTTCTCTTGACAAAAACACAATTACCCGCTAGGGTTCGCGTTAGTGGTCACCTAGAGACGAGACCCTCTGTTCCCAGACCTGATGTCCAGGTGGGTCGGGCTCTACCAGGAACATAGCAGCACTGTTCATGTTTATGGTCAACTGATTCTATCACCGTGGTTACACAGTCACCAGGAAAAAATTACCTACCAGTCCTGCAGTAACTGTGGTGATGAGATAGCAGGGTAAGGCCAACGTAGAAGAAAGCCAGTCTTTGCACGTGTACGCTGTATAAAAACGCCTACCATCAAAAGAAGAAACTGAAGCACATTATCCATTTAGAAACCAGTCAAAAAACCACATTCAGCGCCAGATTGAAATTCAAACTGAACAGGAGGTTTCAAGCCAATTGCCAGGTCCACCAAGAAGCAACACCTTCTGCTCTGTATAACAGACTCCTGGTTATACTGCCAGGCGCAGAGAGATCTGCTTCGGGCACTGCTCGAAGGTCACAACACGACTTTACTGAAGGTCTTTCTGAACACAATATACTCCAGAGACTTTGGTTATCTCAGCTGAAGATTGCAGGGATGGAAGGATGGGATGGTGATATGCTTCAAATAAAAAGATCCCCACATTTTATGTTTTTCACTAGAGCAAGGAGATTTTCCACCAGGAGAATTCCCAGCTGCAGTCTCGGAGCTGGGGGCTGCCCCCTGCTTTCAAGGTGGCTCGCTCAAATAAGCAGCTTACAAGCCACGGCATTTTCTTGCTCAGTGTGTGAGTGCCAAGCAAATGCTCAAAGCTGGTCATTTTAGAGGTGGGAGGTGAGGTTACCGCAGCGCTCACTGCTTTGCAGACAATGCATTGCTGCAGGAGGGAGGAACGGGAGCCTCTTCTCCTTTGTATGTGAATGAACAGTCAAAAATGCAGGGCCCAGGGATTCCATGGCAAAAAAAAAAACGGCAGTGTTTTCTATCGAAGTTGTTCCTGCCACTGTGACAGCCCACACGTCAAAGGAGGACATCTCCAACATCCACCCTGGAGGCCCAAGGTCTTCAGTCGGGATCAGAGCCCTTCTGTGCTGGGCACTGTGTGGTTGCATATACACATAACATACATAAAACCAGCCCACACCCCAAGAAACTTGCAGAGTGTTTAAGATGCTATAAATACATGAAACAGGAGGGGGAAAGGGAGGAAAGGCGAAGACAGGTCAGTATTTTCAGATTTCCTGCCTGGAGTGAGACCAACCCATCCAGCGACCACCACACCAAAAACTTTATCTCCCACCTTTCTCCTTTATTTAGCCCCACGTGCTCGGTGAAACCAGTCAGCCTGCTGAAGGCTGACACAGAGACCCTTTCCTCATCACATCACTCAAGGTGCTTGGGAAAGAAATAAGAAATTTCCAGGTCTGCACCCAAATTTCAATCTGATTGTCCCTCTATAAACTCCTTTGGAAAACACTCAAGACTTGACACAAGTAAATTCTTCCTAGAAAAAATCCAAGGACCTCAGAATGTGTCCCAGGGATGACAGAAACCTGTGTCACCTACAGGTGGGCAGATCCAGTTCTCTGCCTTAAGCCCTATCTGCAGTTGTGCAGCTTTAATAGGATTGTTCACAGCTCCTTCTTCTCCAGGCATACGCTGATAACAAGAGCTGAGCTCGCCTCTTGTTAATTATGTCATTCACTGGAGGAATGTCCCAATGTTTCAGACATCTCCCAAAAAAGTTTAGGAAGAAAACGGCACGCTTGCATTCTCCACCTTCTGATGAATTCCACTCAGTTGCATGCTTTTCTGAGGTTGCTCAGCTCTGCTGCTGCAAGGGTAAGAGAGGCTCTTGTAAAGTGACAAAAAGATGCTTGATGTATCCCAAGAACTGCAGGCAGTTTCCACAGTGCCAAGCACAGCTGAAAACCTCGGAGGCAGCAATTAAGAGGACCGCAGGTTTATGCCTGCGGCAAGCTGTGGCAGTTCCACCCCAGGAGCCTCAGAGATGCCAAGATTGAGCCAATATAAAATCTGCCCAAGAGAAACGTATTTCAGAGTAGCAGCTCCGGTGCCATTGGCTCTGCAGGGGCAAGTAGGGCAGGGACCAAGACCAAAACTGCCTGCATGACCCCTCCAAATGCTCCACTGGGACTGCCAGGCAGTGCCATGGCCAAGCCCTGAGGACATGTAAGCTCTGGTTTGCTGCTGAGAGTCTTCTACCTGTGTGGTCCCTTGTGAGACCTCATGGTATTCATCTCTGCCCAGGAGGTGCTTGTAAGCTGATAAGGTCAAGACTTGGGCTAGCAGGAGCAGGAGCATACAGTACCTAGCAAAATTATGACTCTGCAGTAAGTAAGAGCAAATCTTAGTGTGCTAGATGCTGTATATATACATATTTAATACAACATTCAGAATATATAGGTTGTAAAATTTTATTTATGACATTAAATAAATAGAATACCAAATTCTGCACTAGTGTGTCCCTTAGGCTGCTGAACTGTGTCAGCTCCACTGCATTTCAGGTCCCAGCTCAAACAGGGATATTTCCCTCCTACTTGGCAGCGTAGCCTATCCTCCGGGAAGAGTTCGGAGAGAGGTATTCCTCACTGCAGGGAAAACAGCAACATGTTTTAAACCTACCTCTAAATAACCCTGACAGTCTCTCCAAAAAGAAAGAAGATTTGGTTTCCTTTAGCAGCAACTTCTGCTTCACACCCAGATGCTTTCCGTGCCCATCCCAGCAGGCTCAGCCCAGCCCAGCATCTGTCAGGACCTCCAACAGAAGCAAACCCCAAAGACCAGCCCTTCCCTTCTCCTCAGGACGCACAGAAAAATCCCTCTCGTGATGCAAATTCCAGCTCTCTCCACACCTTTCGCATGCCCTCCTCTCCACTACCACCCCCGAGCTTAGCTGCCACTGAATTTGACTGATGAAAGGTGACAGCTCTATTATATTAATTCCCCCCAGAAGATGGAAAAAAAGTCTCTTATGCTTTTTACATCAAACATGTAACACATTTTAGAGTTTCTCTGCATGATGTGGCTTCTCTTCTGCAGGAAACATGGCCGTTGAGCCGGGTGCTCCCCAGACTGCAGGATGCTCTTGTCAAACAAACGGCAGATTTTCACTTATTCCTATTTTCATATTAGGCACGCATGCAAGATTAAGTATGCTTGTGCTATCTTTGGCTGATCCAGTATGATAGCTGCCTGCAGCTGCTCCAGTCTAATGGACCGAGCCCTGCCTGTGTGGCCTGAAAGGTGTGTTTGTAGAAGACAGCCCTTAGGCTATAGCGCTCCAGTACCTGAACTCACACCAGAGACCCTGTCTTATCAGAAAATTAACAAAAGTTTAAGCCCCAAATTTTCCCAAAGTAGGAAACTTTTCTTATAAACTCAAATTAAAACACCTCCTGTAATTACATCTTCATTTTAATGACATCTCGCTTCAGTCCTCTCAATTCTCTGCCCATCACACCATTATGGATGTTTTTTACAGTTTAAACACCGTCTTGATATCAGCTAATTGCACTAATCAGTGCAAAGTTTCTCCACATGACAGTAATTCCCAACAAACACTGTCATTTGATCTTTTGTGTCTCAAGTCTTTTTTTTAGTTCTGTTTTACAAAGCCCATGCTATGGCTTGTCCCAGTACTGCACCCTGCATGTTGGCAGAACTCCCTCTTCACCACAAGATCAACCACAAGAAAAGGATCTGGACAAAAGCACCGATCTCACCTGATAGAAAGGTTACTTATTGACAACCTTCACAATTAATTCAAGCCGGAGTGCACTGAGGGAGATAGTTGTCTGTGGTATCTTTAGGAGTTTCTGGTTTCCCCATACTGCATTTGCTTTCTGAACAGGGCAGCTCACACACTCCCTGCTCAGGGCAGGGTCTTTCTTGGAGGGCACCCTCGCACCCACAGCCATCTTTTCAGCATCTTCCCCAAGTTTCTGACCAGGCCCTCTGTCTCCAGGACAAGCTCACTCCTGGCAGAAGCAAAGCAAATATCCCCAGGACACCCAACCCATGTCAGGAAACTGGCCCAGGCAGCCAGCTTTCTAACAAGCACGAATCAGTCAGAAAAGCTGAAAACACTTGACTGTTGTCTTCTCCACCCATGTACAAAGGAAGGAGCAAAGCTCCCAGGCTCCCACTGCAGCCTGAGGACTCAGGAGCACAGTGGGTCCCAGCTGAGCTCCAGCGAACAGGAGGCAGCAGGATACGGAAACTTCCCTTGGCAGCCAGACATGCCTTTTACAAAAGCAGGGGAACTAACGGCGTTTTGCCACTCCTCGGTTTTGGACCAGATCCCAAAACCTCTTTGTGCTGTGCCGGGCGGAGGAAGCCGACCACCCAGAGGAACAAAGGGCTGGGGGACAGCCCCGGCTTCAGGCTGCTGCCGCTCCCCTTGGCAGCGGACTCTTCCCTGAAAATCCCTCCTGAGCCTTTTCCTTTAAGACTTTGTCCAAAATCCTCCATAGCTTGGGGACTGTACAGCATTCAGTGACCCTGGAGCCAGCTCCTTCCTTGACGTTACACCCTACTGACCACAGTAGTAGGGAATGGCTTTACAGCAGTTCCTGGGAAACTAGGAGGAAAACCAGCAGGCAGTCGGACATGCATCACCTCCTTAACACAGTTTTCTGCTACAGTCCAGCCTGTGCTGCTAGGTATAGGAGTTGAACTCTGACAAAAGAGCATTATTTTAAAATCTAACAACAAAAGATGGTTCCTCTCATTACAAAGTGAGAGAAGGAAAGTCTTCTGCAATAGTTTCTCAGGCATGAGAGAAGACATAAGTGGGTTTTGCAGCAGCAAAAGGGGAACTGGGGGCACCCCTTTACTCTCTTACAGTACTTTGCTAGGAATGAGGGGCGGTGCACGTTTAAAAAGTGATTAAAGTGGATGCACATTCAGACATGCACATTTATTCAGTGCTGCTTCTTGGGGTGCTGCAGCCAAAAGTCCCACAGAGGGGTGTCTCCCCCTCCCAACATGGCCCCTGCACCCAGATGGGCTGGTTTAGGGAACTTCATGGACCCCCCAAGCACACGGGAAAGCAGACCCCACCAAAAGGAGTGGTCTTTCTATGTCAGACCACATGTCTTGCTTCACCTCCCCAGCACAGCAACATCCCCCAGCCTACGAAATTAGTCCTTTGAGTGTGTCAATGAGACCAAAAACCTAGAAAGCACAAGACAAAATCATGAAGATGTTTCTACAGCAAGGAGAGGTCCTTCCAAATAACTTCATATGGGCAAAATGGCCAGCAAAAGGATAGCCTTCAACTGCCATCCGTGCCTGCTGACCTCAGAGGAGTATGAAAATCTCAAAGCTTTTTGGATGACAAACTGGAACATAACTGGAACATCTGCATCTGTCAAAGTCTGGCACAGGAGATGGTGTGGGTGAGCAGAGGACACAGAGGCACCTGGGGACAATTGCTTTCTGCCATGGCTCCAGCACTGATGTACCAAACAACTTGTGATAAGTGACTCCTATTTCCAGCCTCCTCCAACCCAGCTCGCTGGAGCAGGGCTGCGTGTGTACAGTGTCTTGCTGGAAGGTGGGCCTGACCTCACCTGGGACATTCAGGCACTTGTGCCACGTATAAGGATGGATGCTGACAGTAATTTACTGGTTCAGAAAATACATCTGCCAGTGGGTTTAGTGAGGAGGAGGGTACCACACAATCACGTCATCCAACACCATCACGCAGCCCACCTCTCTGCCAAGCCACTGTACCACCACCTGTCCTCCCAAAGCCAAATCTGAAAACCACGAACACAAGCTGCCTGACTGCCAGAAAAGTAGGAGGCTAGAAAACTCACCCACTATGGGCTGTGCAACTTGCATTTAGGGGATTATTTCCCTGCCACTGGGGAAATGCAGCTCTGCTGGGGATGGGGATTTTGCACCTTGTTGCCCTCCTGTCCCGTGCCATGGAGCCACACCAGGCAGTGCTAATGGAGGGAAGGGACTTTGCAGCCCTCTCTTTTTAGCCTTCCCAGGAAACCTGGATCTGATATATTTAGTGTATCCTGTCCCTTTTCTATGTTAGCTTCATGGCGTTAGTCTGTATTAGGAGCTGCAGTTCAGCCACTGACTTGGACAGAGAAGTGGGGAAGACCAGGACTGTGGCTTCTTCCACAGCTGAGAGATCCCATGTGGCTGAGGAATTTCCCTCTCTTTCTCTATTAGTAGCAGTAGGAGTGAGCGATGGGGGCAAACCTGTTATCCTGTTACAGTCCAAAGCGTCTGTGCTCGTGCTCCCTGCTTTCCCACTGGAGGAGAGGCATAAACACTTCTCCCTCGCACCCAGCGCCCTGGCACGCGGAGACCGGCAGCTCCACTGTGGCGGTGGCCAAGGAGAGGGGGTGCAGCACAGTTTGGGTTTCCTGCCAAGAGAGCGCAGGGGCAATCCAGCATGGTGAAAAATCATCAGAAGGGCTGCACTTTGAACTCCCCTTGCTCTCTCTCTATCAAATCATTCCTCATCCAGCTGCTATGAAAAAACTCCTGGAGCGCTCAGAGATTACGTACTGTAGTTTGGCAGTTTGCCAATTCAGTGAGGCCTTTTTTTTTTTTTTTAAGCTTAAGCCCTTAAAACTCCTGTTAGAACTGGGTCCTACAACACAAACCCTCATTGCTATTGCTTAGCCACCAAAACATTGCATCAGCCACCACAATAGCCTGGCACTAGCTAAAGAAATACTGCAGCTTCTCCTTGTGCTCAGCTCGGACCACAGATGTCTAAATCATTGATAGCTGGAGCTGCTTGGAGATTTCAGGATGAGACCAAAGTTTTGTCAAAACATCCAAATCCCCTGGAACAGGAATTATTTTATTCAAAGCCTATGAAGTCTGATAAACATTAGCTTGGTGCAAGGCAGAAGTTTCCAGTGGGTCAGCAACGAGAGCTGGGACCAGTCTGCAGGCAGGTGATGAATGCAGGCAAGACCGCAGGGCCCCAAACAGCTGTATAATGTCATTGCACTGTTGGCCACCATCCTGACAACAAAGCTGCTTTCACTGAGCAGCTGCATGGTCTAGGGACATCCACTTTGCCAGAAAAGTGGAAATATTTTACTTATGTTCATAGTGAGATCAAAAGCAGACATACAGAACCCAAAACTTCTGGCCAAACAGACAGCCTGATTTCCAGACAACTGTCTTCATCTTCTCAGATCCAGCTTTCTAGCTCCAGCCTGCTTGCACTCACCCCAACCTTCACTCAGTCATCTCACCTTCCTGAGGATTTATTTTCCTCTAGTTTCCATGATACTCTTCTGTCCTGTTTCTACTCATACCTCCCTTACAGTCTCTCTGAAGATCCTTCTCACCTCCCTTGTTTCCTGATGAGAGGGCCCTGCTGGGTTCTGCTCTTGATGCTGCCTTCTCCCACCGCAACTTGTCTCCAAGACCACCCCCATCTCAGACACAAGTTCAGCCATTCCTGCCATGTGGGTGGCTCCTGGTTCAATCCTGACTCCAGACCTGCTCAAACAAAGCCTTACACTGTTCCTTAACAGTGAGCCTAGACCAGGTCCCTGAGACAGACTCTAACCTCCTCCTCCATTCCACGCCAGAGCCCAGCAAGATCACCCTTCCAGGGGCCATTTCCAGCTATAGCCTTCCTCAGGATTAGCACCTCCAATCTAAACCCTCCAAGCTAAACCTTCCAGGTTCAGTCCAAGTGATGCCACTTAGACATGGCCTTTTCTGACATTCTGCACACCAAAAAGCCCAGCCAAATTCTCAGCATCTTGGTTACTGCAGCACCATCTCTTCTGCCATCCCAGATACAATCCCTACCACTTCAGAGCCACTCTGAATACTTCTGCAGAGCCCCACCACTCACAATTTGCACCTGTACGCCCCCCAAAGCTCCCCCCAGAACACTGGCTCCAACACAGGCCACTTCCTTTTCCACACACTCTCCACACTCCCTGTTATCTCTGGGCCAAGAGGTCACCTCTAAGAGCTCAGCCTGCGATGCAGTTTTCCACAGCCACGCTTTCAGACAGGCATCCCGATGCATTCCACATCTTGCCCTGCAAGCTGACCTGATCCTTCAGATTCCCCTTTGCCGCAACATCTCCAAACACCTGGGTCCTTCATAAGCTGCTGCTAAGGTGCCTCCACAGCCTACCCTGGCCAGCATCACGGCACTGCCTCCTGCTGCTGCCCCATTTGTCTGTGCCCTCCTGCTGTTGCCAATCCTGTGGTTAGACTGCAGACTCTGTAGGGTAGGGCCTGGGTTTTGCTCTTTATTAGTACAGTATCTGGCACCACCAAGTCCTGACTATGTTAAGATGAAAGACTGATAATAGTAACAATCTTATTACATCTATCAGGACGCGTGAACTTAATTCAGTTTTTTAAAAATCTTTAAGGCACCTCATATTTTATCAGCTCCATTCACTCCCTCAAGCACTTCAGCCTGAACATACCACTGTTCCCCACCGCTCTTGTCCTAGCGCAGCTTCCCCAAGTCCACCAGCATCAGTGCTGGTATCACAGCAGAAACTGTGGTCATACCCACCTGCACTGCGCTCAAAGCGCTGACGGACAAAGATCCTGTATCTCGTTAGTGCTTCCCAAATACCCAAGACAGTTTCTACATGGGAATCCAGCCAGCTGCCTCAGACTCCTCGAGAAAGGTGTTGTCGTCCTACAGCTAAAGTAACGTTTTATGGGCTTTGATGGCGGGTGCTGCGCATGGGGGTTTATAAGCTACTTCATCATGCTTGCAGCATCACCATTCCTGAGCAGGATGTCATTTGGCAGCTACTTTAGGCTGTGTCCAAAACAACGCTACTAATATTTATGCTGAACAGTGCGTTAGTACCACAATGTCAGGCGTGTTTCAATGCACGCAGAACTGAGTAGAGACCAAACTCTAAACTAATTTTGTTTAGTGCTGGCATTAGATCCAATTTTGATTTTGCGAAGCTGTGCAAGGCCATAGTTGGCCAGCAGCTGTCTTTCATTTTGGACCCAGGAAGACCAGAGGTAGCAGCTCATTCTGTTTTATGTGGTCAGCCCAGCTGGTTCATGCTCCATATATTCATCATCAAAAACTGTCAGTTTGGTTTCTGCAGGACTGACAATGGAAGGAGCTGGTCTGGAGCATCAGTAGGGCGGGTGTTAGGGGTACACTGTGCAGTGGAGCACGGCCTCATGATGAGATCCCTGCTCCCTGTGTGAACAAACTAGCAGGCGGAGCAGCACAGAGCTGCACCAGGCAGAACATTTCCCCCTGCTGACCAGGTCCTGGCTCTTGGTGTGACTCAGCTATCCCCGCTTCCAGGACCAAGCTAGTATCACTGTGCAGCCCTGTGCTGAACAACCATACCATTCTGCTCAGAGGCACCTGGTGAGCTCCGTTCATCCAACACAGACATGCTCTCAGCCAGCTATAGCCACGATCCTGCCTGGAAGAGCCTTAAACAGCATCAGCCAAACAAGAAGCATTACATTTGGGTCACCTCTGTCTGCTTTCCCTCTCTCAGTCTCAAAGACTCTCCCTCTGTCTGTGATGTGTAGTTCACATTTAGCACACCCTTACCCACTCCTGAGCTCTGCTCTGTGTCCCAGTCTGATGTCTCCAAGATGTCTGACTATACTATAGACCACTTATTCTCTTGCTGGTCTTTCTCTTGGTATCCTTGCCAAGGACAGAGACTGTTTCAGCTCCAGAGCTGTCTGCACACTGCTGGAACACCATCTTAGGCTGAAGCATTTCTAAGTTTTTCAATGCAGAACTAATCCTGGTTTACAGACCTGGATCCTTTCGTGCTGTCATTCTTCACAAGGCACATGAAACATGATGGCCATAATCAGCCTGGAGAGAAACAAAGTGAAGAAACCATAGTTATGCTTGAGCAGGATGGGGAGTGCTGGAGCTGCCAGGCTGGGTATGTACCTTGGCCGCATCCTGACCTTGTGTTGGAATGAAACCAATTTATCCAACTTCCTACAACACCCGTGTTTCCACCAGAAAAACATCCAGGCATGGAGAATTGATTTAGAAGTCCAAAATCCAAGTTTGTGTTTCCTGTGCAGGGTAGTTTGCCTTAGCCCATCAGAATATTAAGGAAAAAGAGATAAAGAATGCCAAGCTGAGCAGCCAGCCACAATAAATGCCACAGGCCAGAGACTTCTGTTCTTAGATGGGCATGCCTGCATCAGGTCATCAAATGCTCTATGAAGAAATGGCAAAAGGTAGCAGTAGTTTGTGGCAGGAACCACACGTCACATGAGTTAGGTACAACTCGGGACAGAATAGAGATGGAGCTGTCGATAACTGCACAGCAGCGGGCAAAGCCCACATGGATGGCAACAGAAGCAGGGCTTGGACCAAGATAAACCCTCCGGTGCCTGTCTGTCTAGATGTCAGGGAGTCAAAGGAAGACCACTGAGAGACAAGCTCACCCAACAGAGGCAGTCAGACACCGGGAGCAGATCTCCTGCCGATAACAATTATGCAAAGATGACACAACGCTAGTTCAAAGCCCAGCACGTCTGAAGGATAAGGGCGCCTGCTAGACCACAGCAGAATGACGGTAAAATCTGTGCCCTTCGGGTGGCTGGCATACTGGCAACCACTGACTCCAGCAAATCCATAGACACTTGAACCAAAAATAAATAAATAAAAAGATACGGCAGCCTGCCTGTAACTCGGAGGCAGATATCAAAGTTGCAGAAGGGAAAAAAATTGTGATAAGCATCAGAAGTAAACCGCAGCTGTAGGAATGCCATCTCCAGGTACATTTTGGAAATAATTCTGCTAATAAGGAATCCACATCATCGTATAAGAAGAGCGTCTTTGTCTTATTATCCCCCAGCACCTGATGCACAGAACTGCAAAGGGCCTCCTATATAAGCACCAACTCTGCCCAGAGGGTTTTTAGCTCAAGAAGATGTTGCTGCTTCTGAGCCTGTACTTCAAAGCAGCCAGGACAAACAAAGTTCACTCAGATGTACGTGAAGAGAAGGTAAACTGCCTAGCAAGCCAAAAAATCAAGTCTAGGGAAAGGAAAATAATTTATGAGTTTTCTTGTAATAGAAACTTGCATGGATGGAGGAAACAATCTGGTATTGAGCTGAAAGGCAGCACCAGAGAAATGAAAAACTGCTGTAACGGCATCTCCCAAAGAGAAACTGGACAACATACAACAGATAAATCACTTCAGAGAAAAGAGCTGGGGTACAAATGAACAGTGTCACTGAAACAAGACTGGCATGTGAGCATAAAAGAAAAAGGCCCTGCACTCCTCGTATCTCCAGCCAAGAGGAGACCGTGCAGCCAGCTCACAAGCAGAGATGACCACGGCCAGACTCTGGGCCACTAACAGCAGGGCCCGCATACATGCAGCATGCACACGTATTTCCGTAACCAAGTAAAACACGCTGCTATATGTAACGGAACCCAAAATCTGACAATGACAGTTTGGTGCATGTGCAAAGAGACGGTCCAGAGCATCACTTGGTTTTCACAGCAAACAGTAAATGCACAAAGGAAACATCACAGAAAAGCCTCCAGAGCCTCCAGACACTGCTCAGAAGTTATCCACAGCTGGCAACACAGCTTCTCTGCCAGAAAGGACTGAGCTGACCTTTTTTTAAATACTATCAACGTGTGTCAACAGTTGTTCATCTACTGTGACGCCTTCTGCAAACACATTAAGGCTGGACAAAGCGTACAAGATAGAGCTCTAACCTCCCACCTGCACACCGAGACTCCATCCAAACCTCTATGCTTCTGCAGCATCCAGATAAATCTCCCCTTTACCAGGTTTTTCCTCTGTTTCTCCTTTTTGCTAGAAGGGGGAGGAAGTCCAACATGTCCTCACTGCTCTGAAGCTGACTTTCAGAAATACAATAGCTTGGTGTTGAATCTCCTCGGTGTAATATATCAATTCATCTCCACTGCAGTAAACCGTGTGAATAGACCTAGGTGTGCGGGGAGGTAGACAAATACAGCAGGAACAATTCTTAGGCTATGAAAGTAAAAGGGTTGGAAAGCTCCCAAAAGAGGTCTCACACAGGTCAATACAGGAGGCTCGGCTCTGCACCGCTGTGGGAGGAAGCAGCTTCATGTTACTTACTAGTAGGTGAGGTGTGTGAAAGTACAATAAAATGCTTCAGCTGCGGGACACTTTAGGTTACACTTGGACCTTTCATGTCACACCTAAATTAGTACGTCAGAAGTGACATTCACGATGGCAGTAATGCCACTGAGCTGCTGCAACAAAAGCACAGGATTTTATTACGCAGGGTTTTATTACACGCTCGCTTACAGAGAGGCCCCTTTGCGCCTGTCTGGCACTGGAGAATGGCCTTACAGTGGGCACAGACAACATCGCATTCATTTTCGTGCCCTCCACGCTGGCAGAGGGCTGCAAAGGGGCCCTGTACCATAAACAAGAACTCAGTCCAACCTATTGTCTTAAGGGACTATATAGCCTACATCAGCACAGTAAACATTTTCTTCCACTAGAAACTAGGTTCAGAGGACAGTTTCACAAGAAACACAATTTGAATATGTATAAACTAAAAGATCCTATGTCAGTGTTCTTATATAGGGTCATCACAAAAATTTCCATCCTGTTATGCAGCTTTGTTTTATTCATATTTTTTAAAAATTGCTGTTGACTCCATACAGCACCTTCCAAACGTGCAGCTAGATTTTCAGCTTAGGTGCATTGGCATAACTGGCCTCTTCTTTTCCAGCTGAATTTGTTTTCCTCCAAAGCAAGTGAAAAAAACCCAAAACAATACACTGGTCTTCCCTGAGCCTGGGGCATCTCAGATCTAGGTTACTACTGAAAAATTAGTCATACTCATTCACAGCCAATTTCTGCTTTCCCAGAAACTTCGGTGGGGGCCCAACCTTCCACCACCAACCCCAAAAATGCCCTTCCTTCTAGGCAGCACGGTCCATTTATGTGTAACGAATATTGCTGCGGGCAGAGAAAATGTTTGAAGTGAAGCCCCACCTCTCTCCACGCACTCGCGCACCCCTGGCAATCCTGCTGCCAGATTCTGCCTGCAGATACGCGAGGATACCAGAGGCAGGACTGGGTGCCGAGCATCTGGCTCGCAGGCAGTGCCCTAAAAACGCTGCAGGTTTGCACGAACACTTGACAGTGTGTGGTCGGGAATTAGGTTAGAATTGATTTGGGTGAGCTGGCGGGAGCATCCTTTGCTTTACCCGTAGACAGGCCGGTCACATGAGGAACAGCTGGAGTGCACACAGAGCCTTCTTTAATTAAAGTGCTACTCGCCATTTTTCTGGCAGGGCTCCCAGAAAAGCAATAAAATGGCAGCAGAGAAAACAAATGCTATATAACACACTTCGACTCTCCTTTATGTTCCCAAGTCCCCCTTCTCCCTCAAGCATAATCTTCTTACTTTCTTTTTTTCTGTATTTTAATTTTATTTTTTTATTTCTGTTAATAATCATTCTTCATTTGTGACAGGCTAGGAAAGAAAAAGGTCAGGAGGGAAGAAAAAAGGGTCAGGAGAATTGAAGCAGCCATTCACCGCCGTTCATGATTAAACATGTGGAACAATGTACCTGCTTATTAGGACATCTCCTGCTCTGAGAAAACATCTGCAGAGCATACACACCTTTTTAGGAGATGCATGTGCCGTGAGCACACGCCAGCACCTCGCGGGAACGTTCACAGCATTCACGTGTTGGTCGTTATGGAAACATTTTCTTCCCTCCTCCCCCCCTCCGCTTTCTCCCTCACATCTACTGCTGAAACAAGCTTGGGATTGTCAACACATCAAAACCTGCTATCACTTCCCAAATTAGCCAAAGTTCATTGGGTTTTGCTTTGTTTTTCTTCAGCCTCCGCCTCCCATCAGAGGAGCCAGGGAGGCAGGAGAAGCGCCCTGCCCTGCGGCACACGGCCCATTTCACAGATGGATCGGTTCCCAGCGAGAAACCTGTCCGACGCTAATAATAACCACGATGCTATTTTTGTTGTTGCTGTTGTATTATTCGTCTCTGTTCAGCACTGGGCATGGAAGGAAAGACACAGGGACTCGCAGAACAAAAATGTGAAACCAAAGACATGTATACGTTGCTCCTATTACAGAGGAAATGTGTAATCATCTTCTGAATGGGAGCAAGGTTATCAGGGACATAGGTGCTGAAACACAAAGGGCATTTCACTCCGGGAAAGCACCTAGGAGTTGAGAGAAATCAGAAGCTAATTCAGTACATGTAGTATTACTGGAGCTCAGTGGGACGTGGGGTCCAAGAGGCAACCCTCCCCAAATGCGAGGAAGGAACCTGGACCCGGTCTTCAAACTCAAAGCCCACAATGGAGCTGATCTGAAACAGAGAACGTCGGAAATCTGGATCTGAATTTTTCAGCTTGAGCCTATCTCTGCATCTGAGATTTACAGTCTGACATGTTTATATTGAAACAAGATGGCAATACATACAGTATATTTCTCTCCCAGTAGAGTCTAAGGAGAGGAATGTTTAAAAGCACTCAGCAGGGGACTAGCACAGCTCCCAGTGAATTTAATTATAAACTCTCTCTGCTTTTACTCCAAGTAGTTTAGGCTGGGAGTAGTTAGACTGCTTTTGAAAATCCCGCTTTATTTGTGTATAGCTACAAATCATCTATATTTATATAGCTGGATGTGCATCATAAGAAAATACAAAAGAACATATTTTATTAGCACAGATCAGGAATTTTCCATGCAGGACTTTTTTAATTTAGGGGATTAGGAAGACAATACGAAATTAATTCAGTGCATAGGCAAAATAGTAATTTTGACCAAATTAATATTGTGTATGTTCAGACAAATTATTTCACCTTAGTTCAGCTGGGCCTGAACCGCCAGCATGCCCACGGGTGCTGTGGACTCTGGGATGGACCTGTTCTCCCCCACAGGCTGGGCTCTCTGGCCAGACCACAAGCCCCATCGTGCCTAAGTCTCATTACTGCTTTAAAGCAGCCTGGTATCATTCTGAATAAAAGCAACGCTGCTATTAACTTATTGGGCAACACTGGCCTACTTATGAGTTGTATCAGATCGGTCTGATGATCCATGGCAGGGACAAGAATCTGTTGCAAAATTTTATCTGTGGCCATGTAATCCTACATTATTATTTTTCTCATCATCTGAGCAGAATTATTTCATCTCATAAGCATTTCTGGCCTTTCGCTCTGCACAGAATGAACCGATTTTAGAAGTGAAAAAAGGTTGAAGGCACAAAAGCTATTGTGGCTACACAGAGCCCTTAATTATAACACTTTACCTTTGCAGAATACTATTTTTCATTAACTGAACCGGTAATAGTATATGACGGTGATTAAGTTTAATGGAGCTGAGACCAAGGCGGGGAAGATAAAGTTACAACTGAGAATCCACTGTAAGTGCAAAACCAGCTTCTGTTTGGAGAGGCGTTTGATGGAAAACTGCACTGCTTCTAACTAAATGAGGCTTAAATAGGTGTAATTTTGTATGTATTAAAATTAAGATTCCTTTAGGTATAAACCATACAAGTTTCCATGCAATTACCACTCTTGAGAAGCAGCAGAGAGCATACACCATAAAGAAAATGGCATTTTTAATTTTATAAATGAGACCAGACACATGCTTTTCCAACAGGAGAAGGAAAAAGAGCCATCAACGAGCTAGGTTTAGCCAAAATAACTAAACAAACTTCAAAACCATCCACTCCAGTGAATTTTGTCTGTTCCAGCCTAAGGGAAATGTTTTTCTTCCTCCCCCTGGCTTTCTTGACTTGGGCTGTATCCCATCTCCTCGCTGGGGCTGTCTCTCCAGCCTCTCCGCCTGCAGACCCTCCAGCCATGAGGCTGTGTTAGCACAGCCTTTCGCCATCTTTCACCTGCCTCTGCTCCCTGCATTTAACCCAGAGGTTTCCCCCTGGGATGAAGGGGCAGATCTTGCAAGTGGGAATTTCTCCACTGCACTCTGGTTTGAAGTCAGCCCCCACGGGCTATGCAATGACCTGCCCCCATCTCTCAAGCACCACGAAGCACAGAAAAAGCTGCAACTTCTTCATTACCCATTGTCAGTAGACAGAGCAGAATAACAGAGCAAAAAGGTGGGGAGATAGTGAACAGACACCATCTCACAAGGATGCCTCGATGAGACAAATATCAGACGCAGCACAAAATGCGTCCCCTCTTAAGTGGCATTTCTATATTTAACACCATCTAAAATGTGATAATTTACACTGTCACAACATGTCTCTTAGAAATAGTTCCATTTTATTTGCAGTCAGCGAAAGTCTGGGACGCAGATTCTGACCTCCTTTCTAGTAGGAAAAAAAAAAAAGAAAGAAAAAAGAAAAAAAAAAAGGAAAGTTAACATCTGGCAGAGCTGGGTATTTATTAGACTTTCTAAAACTCTGCGCTTCTGTTATACATAAGACAGGCACAAAAGGGGCCCCCAAAGTGTTATTTCCCCACCAGTGTGAAACAAGTGGCTTATTCAGTAAGTTTTCAAAGAACAGAGGCAAATGGATTATCTCAAGGAGAAGTTAAACACGGAGAAACGCACTGTAGCTTACTGTTGGGTTTAACTGCCGGGTGGATGTGGAGGGAGGAGGGGGAAATCTATAAAATCTATCATCGTGGTGTCCAGCTGAGACTTTACACTTCTCAGGGAAGTCTGAGCTGTGAACCACCAACAGCTGCTTTTCTCCCAGCTTGTGAAATCACCCACGGAAGGAAAGTGTTTTCTTAAGAAATTCTCCTAACGCAGCAAGGAAGAGCCCGCTAAATCCTCCAGCTCCTGACGCCAGGTCAAGACGACAAGCTTTTTCCAGCCTAGCTGCAACTGTCGGGTACGATGAGGTGCGATTTGTGACTAACATAGCTGGGCTGGCGAAAGCTCCATTCCAGGGAGAAATGCACGGGCTTTTGCTCGTTTTCCTTCAACAGCACCAAAACACAGGTTACCCGCTGAAAACCAGGCTCTCCCCAGGTGTGCTCGACCGGTTCCCTTCTCCCAGCTTTCCATACGTGGGCCTGGGCTTAGCTCTGACACAAGGGCAGGTCCGAGGGAGGATCAACAGTCCCCTTCACTTCCCACCCTGGTGTGGCGTTCCTGGGATCTGCTTCGATCACTGTGCCCAACACCTGGATCATGCACAGAAATAGTGTTTTCTTAGGCGCGTGGGGCAGTGAAAAGCACCAGCGTTAGGTAGCAAAGTTCAGCCAGCGAGAGCCAGGAACTGAGAACCCTGAAACAACAGGGTTAATATTTCTATCTAATTTAAAAGCAGCAGAACTGCTCTAAAGTTGGATTTTTAAGTTGTTAGTGTTGCTCTTGCTGACAGGACGCCCTTTTCTGCTCATGCTGCCATCTGTAAGGCCCTTCATGGAGACGAAGGAGGAGGGGCTTGCACTCCCACACCTGGACGCAACCCTTCATCTCACACTCTGCTGTCATTGCAATAGGGCACGGACAGCAACAGTTCATGTGTGTGGCAGTAAACTGCAGGGTTCTAACACACTTTTTGGAAAAAAAACAGGTGTTTCTTTAAGGCTGTAAGTTTTGAGCCTGAGATGCTCCTGGTCTCTTTGTGATGCAGGATACAAGGGAAGACCGAGGATGAAGGATACAAGTGCAGGGTACAAGGGGGCTGCTGGGTGGCCCCATGGAATGAGCAAGACGNTACTTGGTCCTAGGGCTGTTTCTAAGGCACGGAGGTAAGGGGCCAGTACTGGAGCAAGGCAGAGCTGCTGGACAGTGGGGGAAAAAGCCCTGCCTGACCCCTGGCTCTCACCGTGACTCAAGTTCCCCACACACTTGGAACAGCACAGGGAGCTGAAGGCAAGCCCTGTCTTGGCAGGACCCAGCAGCTCTGTGCACTGGCTGAGCTAATTAATTTTCCTTCTCCACACCAAAGAAATTACGGCTGCCATTTGCCACAAAAAGCAGGTCCTTAACACAGAGATACCATCAACCAGTAACACCAGTTTGCAGACGGGCTGTGCTTCTGCTTGGCACAGCAGTGTGACAGGCTGGAGGAGGCAGACCTGATAATAGGAAGACCAATTTTTTTTCAAAGCATACAGTGAAGCTGCTAAAAGATTGTTTCAGCCAACCTGAAACAGTTTGGGTTGCACTCACTGAGTATGCTTAAATGTATAAATAGTTTCAGGGCATTTGGCACCTTTCACAGATTGAGAGACACAGCTGATGTCTCTTCTGTTGCAGCATCTCAGGCATTAATCTTGGTTCAGATCCAATCTCTGTTGAATTCAAGGTCTTTCTCCTCCAAAAATAGTCTAACCTTCCAAGTATAGGGCATATCTGGGGGGGGACACAGCGGGTATCCCCACATACTGGGATCTGTGTTTCCCTCCTGAGCTTGGCCTCACCAGACTGAGAGCAGAGCCGGCCTGTCTCTGCTCCCCTCTGACCATTCCCATTTCACACAGACAGTAGGGCAGAGGGGTGGCTGCCTGTGCCAAAGGCACTCGCTGGGAGAGTCGATGGCTGAGACCCAAGCCCTCATCCCAGGTTATGGTCTTACAACCAAGGAGAAGAGAGGGTCAGGGCAGGTACTGGTGCCTGTTGTGTGGGTCCGACCTTTCACTCTTATTTGTAGGACTCATTTTTGGTCAAATACAGCACAAATTTAACCATGAAACAACTTTTTTTTTCTCTCACTTTGGCCCCATATTGACTGGTTTTGGATCTGCAATCTAAATAATTGCAATAGCTGCTTTAAGGTTGAGCTATTCACCCAACCTCGAGCAATTAATTTGTTCAGCCTATCACCTTCATCACAGAGTGCAGGTTTTACACCACCCAACAGCAGTGACACCCAGCCCAGGGTGTCTGTACAGTGTCCCACCACCCCGAGGACGGTCCCCCCTGGCAGGCACAGAGCAGCCTTGCATCCAAAGAAAAAGACCAAAACAGCATCCTCGGTCCTTGCTTTATTCTATCTGCAGTGGAGATGTGCCAGTTACCTAATGGCATCAAATTAACAAATGAACAGGTCTGGTAGACCAATTAGCAGAGAGAGCAAGCAATTTCCAAACAGGCTGCAATTGTCAACTAATGACCTTGGATAAAGATCTGTTGTTTTTTTTTTCCTCCCTCAGAAAAGTGCATGTTATAACAGAGTTGATAGCAGCTGAGTGTCATTTACTGGGCTTTCATGTCATGGAAGTGCACCGGGTTAGGAAAAAAAAAAAAATGACGAGAGGGCAGAACTGGGAGGCCAAGTCTGTGTAATTCAAGCAGCACCTCACTGCTTTACCAGTCATCTAAGAGCACCGCAGCTTTGCTCAGCAGACATATCAGCTTCTCTCCGGGAGCGTTATCTTCTCAACTTGGAGTAATGCACCACGCACAAGATATAGCGACCACAGGATGAGCTGCAAGCTCCCCTACATTTCCTTAGGAGCCCAGGTCATCTCAGCCACACCATGCTCTTTCCAGACTTAACTAGGGCTTTCATCAGTGAGCGACAGCTGCCTTGTTAGACTGCTCAGGGAACAGCCCAGGACTGACAGTCTGACTGAGAGACTTTTCCTGCTGCCTCTCCTGTTTGTAACAGAAAACCAAACAACAGTGTGACCCACAAGAACTTGTCCACCTCCATCCAGGAACGAATAACCTGTGTGGGCCAGGGCTAGCTACACTTCAGCATCTCACAGGAAAGCATGGTGAGGAACATAAAGAGGGTCAAGATAGGTATTTGCACACCACCAGACCATCCAGTTTGGGACCATGGCTCCTTGTAGCTGGGGTTTGTGTCATGTTATCTCACTTCTCCGGGTGGCCCCTTCCCAGGAGCTGCAATCAGTCCTGGACCAATGAGAGAATTAACAGCCAGCATCACACAAGGCCTCTGGGATGAAGGTGGGAAGCTTCCTCACCCAGAGGCCAGCAAAGTCTCAGTGACTTGCACCATGGAAGAGACATGACATCTTTGGGAAGGAAAATCCCAGTTCTCCAGAGCATGCCGCTTTTGATCCATGTCCACATCCCTCCAGTGTGGCACAGTAAAATCTCAACAAGATGTCAGGCAACTTAGAGCAGGTTTCTGGTTTGTCTGGCATTCCCCACTCCCTTCCTCAGACAACCGGATTTCACGATTCCCAGAGAGGTACCGCAGCAGAGTTTAGAGAGGGAACAAGGTAGTCCAAGAGAGCAGAGCTGACAACAGAGCTACTGCTGGTTAGTTTTCTTATGTGCCCTGGGTTTTGGTTTGCCCGTGTGCAACATCCCCTTCCACACCCGCAGTACTTCAGGTGCTCCCCTATCTACCACCCTGCTCTGCCCACACCTGGGAAGGTCACAGTGGAGTCTCCAGTGGTGGTTGCCCCAGGGCTTCCTCCTGCTGCCAGTTTCACAAAACTCCCAAGAACGAAGCACCTTTGAGATCTCTATCCCGCTGTCAGCTATAGTTGGGATCAACAGAGGGGCTCGCCCTTATTAAAGGTCAAGAGGAAGACGGAAACACTGCAGGTGGATGGCTCCTGCAATTGTATATGCCTCATTCTTTCAGGAAAGCGGGTTAAACATGGGGTGGAAGGGATTAAATTTACTGAAAATGCTTCAGAACAGCTCTTCTAAGAAATGTAATGGATATCTACAACTCCTCACAGGAAAGAACAAGATTAAAAGATTTTAATGGTAATTTGCCTAGGAGGAACAAGTTATGAATTACTTCTGGCATGGATGTTCCTGAGTAAGGGATCAGACCAAAATGAGCCTGACAAAGCCTTTGTAATATCTCCTTACTATGAGGTAGTAATAACATCATCTGTCCTACAGCATCAGGGTCACAGATGATTGTGCAAATCAATAAAGCAGACAAGCATCTTTCATCTGAATCAGCTATTCTATATGCTGTTTATTTATTTCGTCGCACAGTGACTCAGGAACCTTAATTCTAATTCTGTTCTGGACCTGGTCCAAGACGTTAGCAAGCTCTTGTGCCTCAGTTTCACCCCTACAAAATGGGGATATTAACCTAAATCCTTCAGAAAGAGCTTCAAAACAGAAACAGATATTAAACAGTTACTGTGAACTACACCAAATCTCCTGCTGTCACATAGCCTTCAGTGCTGGCACTTTCTTGACTTGCTACTGCAATAAAAAAAAATAACACTTCAGTACATCTCCATATACAGGCATAGACAAACTGTCCTTTAGCTACCCTAGGCACTACCAGAAGCAAGGAAAGATCAAAATAAAGGGCAAAAATGGACTGCTATCCACCCTTTAATGCTGCTGTCTTGCAGTTGGAGACACAGAGGTGCCTGATGCCTTGGTGGTGGGATGGGTCCAGGCTAGCTCTGCTCCTCTTCTCTTACAGAGCAGTCATTAGGGTAGTAATGAAATTCCCACAAGCATGACACAGGTATTGCCAGTCCTTGCCCATAGCCAAGGAATCAACAACATCACAAAGTCTCTCCCAGCCTTGTTTTCTGTGACCTCTTTTATGCCAAGCATTTTTGTACAAGTTCTATCCCCACATTGCGTCTGGGAAGCTAAAGGGCAGAATCATTCATCTAAATAAGAAGCGCAAGCCAAGAAGATTCAGTAAGAGAGAAGACATTTTCTGCTGAGATAGGAAGTGAGATGATGAGCTGATAAGTAGGAGAGATTTAATGTGGCTACGAATACATTGTGTTTATATGGCTTTATACCATAAGTATGAGTTAATAAACAAGATGTACTTATACGGCTATCTATCACATCCAGCTGGCAATACGTACATTGCAATGACATGGCTATACAACCCATATATCCAGATATAAATGCATTGCTTCTTTTGGCGATGTATCATACTGTTTGTGGACATAAATGTATTTACTTGGTATTTATTTGGCATATGCTATGTGTGTGTGTGACAATGATTATATTTAATCTCATTTTCTCTGTTTGTATGCATCTGTTTGTACTCAGACTTCTTCAAATATGCCCTGCTCCTGCTGCCTAAAAGCTCACCTGCGTGTTTCTCCAAATATGTTGGGTCCAGAGCACTGTCAGACTGGATTGGTGCACAGTGTGAGAATTCACCGCACCTTAGAAATTAATACTCTGATTTTAGGCCATCACTTTGAAACCACATTTAACACAAGCCACGTTAAACAAAAGCCTAAAAAAAAAAATCTGACGTGGACCATAATATTTCAATGGTTCATAAAGACATCCATCACGGAAAGGAAAGAAAAGGGCACTTCATGTGGTTGTTGCAAGGTCAAAACCAACAGGAAACTTCTTCCACCGTGGTGAGTCAACAGTCTGGAGACACTTACCGACCAGGGGCTTTCTCCTGGGATGCCCTTTCTGCTTTCTCAGTTTGCATTCACAGAGAGGAGGGGAAAAAAAATCAGGATTGGTGCAGTCTGTTGCTTCTCCTCCTGAAATTCAAAGCTCCCTTTAGTCATTGCAGCAAGGACTCATTAATTCCCCTCCAGCAGGAGGCAATTTCACCAGTCTTCCCTCTGGGCTAGGGAGAGCTCTCCTTTCTTTGGAAATGCAAATACACAGTTGGGTGGCCAGGTGCAGTCATCTCCTGTGCTTGAAAGCTATTAGCAAATCATTCAGCTACTGAAGGATAAGCTGAGCTTTTCTACCTGGGCAGGTGCTCTGCAGCCCTCAGCCTGAAGTCTTTCTGCATACTTCGTCACATGGACGTGCAAATTACCGGCTACTCTGTGCTCAGGCATGCACATATGTTAATGCGGGGTGCTCACAAATGCTTCTCAGCTGAGACCGGACCCAACTGAAATCCGTCCCTTTAGGATGCAAATGGCCTTTGGGGGGCCTGACCCCTCACTCCTATCTAGGAGAAACATTGCGACATTCTCCTGCTCTGCTGGAGATGAATCACTTAAACTCCACTGAGAAAAGTGCCGGAGGTGTGAACACCTGCAGGAGGGCGTCCCTTCCCCTGTTTTCTCTCTGAGTATCTATCATCAATAGCATTTGTCGTCTTTTTACAGTGAAACAATTGTTTTAAAATTTTTAAAAGTTAAAGTTCACTTGGAGTGGTCTGAAATCCCCTTGTCAGATGAAGGGGGTCAGCTTGCAAAAATGTGTTCATTTTCAACTTTACTTCCTCGAAAGCTCAAGACTTCTGGCACACCCTCCTCAGCTCTAATTCTGAAATCAGAGTTTGGTTTTAGATTTCAATAATAAGGTTTGGTTTGGTTTGGTTTTAACAGCATTAGCCGTGGGGTAAAATGATGAAAATATCCCTTGAGCAACAGCCTTCAAATTTTTTTTTTGCAAAGAAGTATACCTAAACCGCCCCATTTCTGATGATGGAATGTTGTAGGTGGACTTGGGTACGTGTGTATTAAAGCAGTGAGTTGCCCTGAGGACGCCACTGCAAAAGCGCTTCTTTTATACTGCCTTTGGCAGGAGGAGCAAATGTTTAAACACATTAACCAATATAAATAGGCAAAAGGCAGGGGAATTATTTCCCTTAGAATCTATAATGTACAATAAATCAAAGAAACTTTCTGGAAAATGTAGTAGACATGCGATAACAGATAAAAGCCAAACCAAAAGAAACTCAGCTAATTGCTACAGAAAACAAAAAAGAATTGTCAAACTGTGGTGTGTTAGATCCCTGTTCCCTGGGCACAGGATTTTCCTTCAGAAAGGAAAATGAAAGACACATGTAGATCTGGTTTCTGTCTGCCACAGTTCATGCAAAGTGTGCCCAAAAGATAACCAAGAGAGTCTGGACTATGCTGTCATCCATCTTGAATATCTTAACTAGCCAAAGGGATGCTGAAGATGTTAGGGAAAAGGGCAGCCCACCTTTGATCTTTCGTATGCGAGCTATACAAATAAAACACTGCACATGAGAATTGCCTTGGTCTTTGAGTTTACTAGGATAAAGAGGCAATGCTGAAGCGCAGAGATGACTGACAAGGTGTTGGGTCAGAGAATGCAGAGCTCGACTGGTGACATTTGAAGACCATTTTATGAATCAGACCCAAGCTGAGGTTCACTGACCAATTTCACTGCAGTGGTGGAGGTACACGTACCCACTCATGCCACCCACCCAGCCACTGTTAGCAGGACTACTGCATGGGCTGCAAGGCTCATCTACCAGTCTACAGTCCATGACATCCTTGAAAATTGTTGGTTATCTTTGTTAATGCTTTCCAGTATTAAAGAAATCCCTGAGAAGCATGGTTGCTCAGGGACTAACTCCCTGTTCAGCCAGCCCAGCTCCAGGAGGGGACACACCAGGCTTAGGAGCAGCGCGGATGGCTGGGGGCACAGCCTGGTTTGTCTCCCTCAGCCCACCCTGCCAGCTAGCATGTGTCACAGCTTAGTTTTGCTTGTCTTCACCTGCTTTTATCTACAGTGTGGGACTAGGATCTGTGATTTAAATGTCTCAGACCATCACTTCAAATTGCACATATCCCTGCTGAGAGCCTGAGACAGATGCCAAGGACGCTGTTTGATAGTCAGCAACATCAAGGCTGACTTGGATTACGAGGGAAACCTGTCCTCTGCTGAAATCAATGAGATTCCTTCGCAAAGTGCCCTACTGTTTGGTTTGTGAAGCATGAGAGACCCTGGGAAGTCATTTGGTATATATATATATTTTGTTGGCATGTTTCATTACATAACCACTTGACATTTCTTCCACAAGGGCACTGCTTCATCATAATGAACGTGCTTGAGGTGTGAGTCAATGCCGGGCAGCAGAGGAGAGCATTTACTGCCTTCTCTGTCTGCAAGGTTAGAAAGGTGCAGAAAGACTGGGAAGAGAAGAGAAATCCATTTGGTTTAGCTGGGAACCACAGTGTAATCCCATCACTTCCCTCTCTGGCCAGTTACGGTGTGCCCAGCACGGCTCAGACCTCAGAGGTCTGCTGGTGACCATTCCTGGCTGCCACAGAACACGCCAGTGCTGTCAGAGGTGAGGTGCTCTGACAGATCAGGCAGGTACTCAATCTCCTTGCAAACCTTTGCTCTCAATATCTCTTCAGTCCTTCCATTCACTCACCTGCCAGCAATGGGCACAAGAAAAACCCAAAAGAGCTTAAAGCGAGCACAACAGCTCACACCTAGGGCTGTGCATTGAACAATAAGGAGCAAAGCATCTCAGTAAGTGAGCGCCATCCCTTCACTGCATTACCTGAGGCAGGCTTTGGTGGAAAAAATAGACTGTGACAGAGTAAATGCAGATGAGATCATGGTGAATTAGGGTTGTATGAGCAACCCTGAGCCTGGCCTTCACTAGCACTGAGACCTGAACAACGCTGTGAGTAGCAGTGGGATTTCTGGGGAAGTAGCATGTACCAGCCCACACTGAACAGGACAGTAATCAGAGCAGTGTGGATAAGGCAACTAAAAATACTCAAAATTTTCAAAGTTTTTTTGAAACTTCTTTATTTTTCTCAAAAACAATCAGAAATTATATAGGACTTTCACAGCACCGTGTTCCTACAGATGCTACACAATTCCTTCCCACAAATGCTGCATTACAACAGGTCACATAGTACTACAACATGGAAGATAACAGGTAAGCCATGGGGCAAGTTGGACATCTCTGCTTTCTGGACCAAAAATGATGCATTCACTATGATCTCATGGCTTCCTCATCTGTCCGATTTTCCTATTCTTGTCACTGACCACGGTCTTCCAAAAAAGTAAAGGTTTCTGGTTGTAGGTGAAGGTTAGTTGGAAGTGTCATGCCTTGGTCTTCCTGCCCCCTGGGGACAGAATAAAGAGAACAGGTTAAGACTGTAGCATGATGGGTTTAGACCTGACAATATGAAACACTTTCTAATGCTCAGGACAACAAAACACTAACGAGAGCCCTTGGAGAGATGGTCCTAATTTCTCAGGATAGACAGACACACCTGCTAGGAACAAGTCAGGCCGAGGTCACCCTGACAAGGGCCAAGACAGTGGACAGATGAGCGCTTGCAGTTCCTTCTAGCCTTCGCTCCTGTGATTTATGGCCACCTTTAAGGCCTTGGGGTCAGAGAGGAATCACAAAAGTGGGGACATAGGTAGCTTTAACCCACCTGAAAACCTAACAAGAAGATTAGAAGAATATCCTTACTGGGTTAAACCATGGGTCTATCTGTCTCACCTGATGTTCTGTCTCCAACATTAGTCAGCCAATAGCAGACATCTAGGGAAGAGTAGGAGGATGGGGCAAGTGTATAATAATACCTTCTCAGAAAGCTCTCCAACTCCCAAGATTTGCAATTTGAAAAGTTCCTCAGCCAAAACTGTCATGTTAATAAACTCCAATGGACTCTATTCCAAGTGTTTCTCCATCCCTTTTTGGAAATGCCTAGTGATGAGTGCCAGTGGAGCTATGAGCCATGTGACAAACCAGCTCTTGTGAAGTTCCACAATTTCTTCTAAAGTATTTGAGAGAAAAAAGTGGCTGAATGACAAATTATTCCTTCTTCATCTGCTCCCGATGCTGTAAGGACTCTGTCCCATCCTTGGAGGACATCTGATGGCCTCTGTCTTCCAGACCCTCATGCAAGCTGGGATACCTCTTTAGCCAGGGGCATCTCACAAGGAGGCCACTCCAAACCTCCCCTCAACTCTGCAGTGCTTCTAGATCTGTGTATCTTTTTTGTGCTGAGTCTGGTCACGGCCACACGCATTGATACCATTGCAGAATGATGCTGCTGGTTTTTATGCTCTTCTGTCTCAGCAATGACGTGGCAGGCTAGACCAGAAGACAGTGCAGGTTCACCAAAATAAGCAGCCACATTGCCAGCGTGATTTAAAACTTCTCCTGCTGCATCTTCACTGTTTGAATTCCCAGCTGTAGCAAGACTGAACGGTCACAGCAATAACGTAGAAGTGCTCTCTCTGTGTTTAGAGCTTCCAACAGAATGGGGGTCTAACCATGGAATGACCATACTACAATCCATTCCACAGCCCTTCCCAAACACACACAGCTCATTCAGCCAGTGGGATTAAGACGCATGAATGTCTGTTGCCTACAGGACCTTTCGACTCTGAGTTTCAGCTCTGAACAGTTATCCAGGAATAGCTGGGTCAGTTGGTCTTCACCTTTAGCTTGCCTCAAGAACGAGGTTTCAGATCAATTCAGGTTTACTCTCTCTGGAGACACCAGAGGGACTTCCTCTACCACAATGCACCAGAAAAAAAGAATCAGTGAAATCACAGAGACAAACCTAAATACAATGTTCTTCTCCAAGAGTTAATTTTTTTCTTTAATAGCAGTCAAAAAGTCTAGTTCTGCAAGTCCAAATTGTCTGACGACTTCTCCCTGCTCTCCAGGCTGTTAGAGCAATGCCTCTGCTAAGTGGAGTTTTACTTTCTTAACAGCATCTCTTTCTTTTTTTCCAGACCACTGCTTCTCTTCTTCTTGGGGACATTTGCCATCTGTTTTATAATTTCACCATTATCTGATGGTAGGACTCAATGACCTTTCTACACTTTAATTAAAGTTTCTTTCTTTTTAAATCATCTTCATCAAATTCATGTTTCCAAGCCACCTCTCTTGTGAATATTTTATCATTCTGACTACAAGGAGATACATGACAGAAATATATTAATTACTTTTTATTTTATCAAACTGATGAATTAATCTGTGATTGGGTATGAAAAGGGTGGAAAATGTCTCCTGAAGTCTATATAGATGTCATGTTAGTCATTTTATGAGTCACTTTATAATTTCTACACTATTTGAGTTTTCAACTACAAATGCAGGGTTTAGCAGATGAAACCCAACATGTAACCACCCTGTTAAGCCTAGTTAAGCATTTACAGCATCTAGACCTTGCTACATCGTGCACAGAGCAGTGGGATTGCTTCCCTCTCAGCATGTGCTTAAGATGGTAGAAAGGAGGTAATTAGGTCAGTATCTATCGCATATGGAGGGACCAGGATGGGAGTAATGGGGACTTGAACTCCCGGCTACCGGAGAGAGTCCAGCGGAGGGCTACGAGGATGGTGAGGGGACTGGAACATCTCTCCTATGAGGAAAGGCTGAGGGAGCTGGGCTTGTTCAGCCTGAAGAAGAGAAGGCTGAGAGGGGACCTAATATATACTTACAAATATCTGAAGGGTGGGTGTCAGGAGGATGGGGCCAAGCTCTTTTCAGTGGTGCCCAGTG
>Ga0065711_1001306_pt1 | contig 74169 bp, 33 predicted proteins | sample Hoacrofraction12_FD_59098 | JGI IMG/M metagenome (GOLD analysis project Ga0065711, IMG submission 59098) | Hoatzin crop microbial communities from Cojedes, Venezuela - Epithelial fraction 12 v2 (version 2) | ecosystem: Host-associated > Birds > Digestive system > Esophagus > Crop | place... | reverse complement strand
TTTTTTTTTTTTTTTTTTTCTCCTTATTCCCAGTGGGTTTTGTGTTTATTTTCAGTAATTCTGTGTAATCCAAATAAGAAGATTTTCTAATCCTCTCTGACTGATCATGCTTCCCCTCTGGCATTTAGCACATTTTTGACAGGACATTCTTCTTGTTCCGAATCCAAATTCACTTTTTAGGGATTTCTTTGGTAATACAGCCAGGAAATCAACCAGAGCAAAATGTCTTCTTTGATAAGCAAAGTTCCCATAAGAGATGTTTTCTCCTTGAAGTCTACTTACTCTCTGTAAAATACGAAAATCAAACACTACTCCAATTTTTAATGAATACTGCAGTAAAATATCTGAAAGTAGACTTGTACAGTAGCTCACAAGTTGAAATCTACAGCAATTTAAGACTTTATTTTGTTTTGTGATATAATGCAGATGCTGAGATTTTGGTAACTGGAAATTCTAACAGAAGAAAAGAAACTACTTTTTTTGTGAAGTAAAGTAAAAAGGCACATGAAAAAGGTGCTTTTTCATTGCTGTTTCACTTTTAAACTGACTTGTTGGCAGACATAATATTATGCTGGATCACATGACAATTTTAAGAGTAATAAAGATGAGACATTTTGCCTAGGAAGAAAAAAGGTTAACAAAATTGGTAAAAAATGATAGCAATTGAAGTGTTAAGAGTGCGCTCTGTAAACTGTCTTACTTCCTGCCATGTCTGTAGTTTGGATCAGCCACTAGGACAGTGTGTACTTGAATAGCAGGAAAGTGCCAGCAAGGCTCAGGGAGAAAGCTCTGCAAATTGCTAGCTCACCTCTGAGCTCTGGTGTGGATTATAGGATCAAAAGTCATTACAATACATGCTTTGTTTGCTGTTGTATGAATGAAAACTAGGTTTACCGTGTGGAATGTTTGGCGGTTGGGCTTTCATGCTTGAAGTCAAACAGGCTTGTTCATATTTCTGAGTGACATTTTCAGGGAGGTTGAATTTATTTGGAAGTATCCCCATATTTGTGGGTTTGTAAGTTTAGATCTTCACCAATACTCTAGTGAACATGGGTAATTTAATCATAACTGCCCTTCCCTGAGCAGAGGCCAAGCAAAAATGCAAACATTTCCATTTCCAGTGGCTATGCAAAACTTTAGAGTTTGACGTATTTTACTGGAAAAATTTCTGGTGAGAGTAATTCTCAAAACCACTCAGTACTGTGCTGACTATGCTCATCCTTGAAATAGTGGTAGAAAAAGCAGACCAATCCATAACACTTCAAAAGCTTATTCTAAGAATTCACTGATGTGTGGCCCAGGTTACACTAAGAATTATCTTGCCAGTTGCAAATTAAGTTGCATGCATGACTTAATGGTGCCTTCAAAGCAGTAATTGGGGGTGGGGGGAGAGAGGATATTTATAGCTGTTCAAACGATGAATGCACATACTGAAATAATGGAAATAAGTTCTATGAAAATAAGTTATCATCAGGAAAAATAATATGGATGAAAGAATGCAAAATAAAATGATCAGAAGTGCTCGAAAGCAGGTCTCAGTCAACTGGGTTTTTTTCTCGTCCTTTTTTCTCATCCTTACCGCAACAGTGAAACCTTCCTGACTTTGACTCTTCATGAAATATCAACCTGTAAAACCTCTTTGAATTAATTAGAAAAAGACAGATCAAATACAATCAGTGCAATAATTTTAATCCTTTAAAAATACGTTGGTACTTTAACATGAGAGGGATATTCATGTGAAACACCAAGCCTTTATTTTGATTATATTTGTAAACAGAAATTTTTTGGCAAATCTGAACCCATTCTTTTTTGCAAGCTAGCATGTTCAAAAAAAATGCCTCTCTGATCAGAATAGTTTGATTTATACTTTTTAATTCCTCATAATGTTGTGTTGTGATAAGATTCCTGACCAGGTGACACAGAAGCATTTAGATGGATGATAAGCTGGCTCAGAGCTCCTTAAATTTGGTAGTTATTCTAGCATGACCCCTATAAAGAACCAGCTCTATTGGCACAGCTCGATGGCACAGGTTAGTAGGTGTGCATCACCTGGGGAATGCAGTGGCTATTAGAACCAGGTAGGTAGATGACAGCCTTTTCTTTTCTGCTATGAAATACAGCTCTGGTGAAGAGATAGGTTTAGCTGATAGGGTCAAATTTCGGTAGGGAAAACAACAAAAGTCCTTTGTTTTTTCATTCACAGCAAGCTTTTTCCCCCCACTTTTTACGTCATTTTGACTTTTACCATTCTATCTGCAGCTGAGGTCCCTGAGAAGTAGGAAAACCAGTATTATCAGACCAGGGGGATTTAGAGCACAAAGGCTACTAATTTACAAGACAGATGCATAATTAATAGAGATTAATATCTTCGGCTCATGATTCAGATCTTAGAGATTTTGAATAATTCTTTTGCCCTTTCTTAATTGACCGCAGAAGAAAGTTAAGAATACAAGTGCCTAGTCTGAACATATCAGCTGAAATGAATCAAAGATGGGCAGGATGAACATGAGTCCAAGTACCCAGAATATGCAGTAGAAAAGCCTTTGAAAGCAATGTGCTCTGTAACTGCAAGTGCTTCTTAGCTGAGCTGCGAAACTATTTTTCTTTGTTTTCTGTACTCTGCGTGCTGTGGGGGGGGCGTTGTTTTTGTTCCCTGTGTGCTGACTACTGCTACAAGGTAATGCAGTCTAAACAATAAAAGTGATCAAACAGCACTTTTTTGGATATCTGACAGTTAAAACTCTTCTTGATTCATCAGAAGCAGCTTTAATATGTTTCTGTTTGGGAACATTGCTGAGTAAATTCTTTTGGTTTTGGACTACCACTGCAGACTATTATTTGCACGTAAAACATCTCTGTGCCTCTTCCTTCAGTTCTACCCCACAACAAGTTTAAATCAGTGGGATTACTTGAACAAGGACTTACTCCTGGTCTGTGAGATATAATTAGTAGGACCTGAGTTCCTAGGCCACCTAGACCTTTTTGAGAAAATACCTCCCTTTGTCTTTAGATATGAGAGAGACAATCATCTTCTATCCATAACAATATTTTTCTTTCTAAAGAGACATGCCCATATAAGGCACACATCATTCATGGCCTAAGGCTGTCAAGGAAGCTAATTCTGTCTTCTTTTTCCTAGAGAAAGGATTTACTGGAGAGCTGATATAGCTAGAGTCCCAGAGAAACAAGGGAACTAATAATCAAGCACATTGCTTGTAAACAGCTTGAATATAATAACCTGTTAAGTAACAACTAACATAAATTGTCAGACCAGTCCAGTATTTCCTCACACCAGAGTCCTTTGACATAAAAGGGAGGGCTCCCGTGGTTTTATGTCATTTCACAAAGAAGGATCTCCACCTGGCTGAAAGCTCTGCAGAAAAGAGCCTAGGAACTAGAATGGATCTCAAAGCAAGCATGTATTCTCAATGTTAAACTTCAGCCAAAAATATTTTTAAAAAAGCAAACACTGTATCAGGATGTTTAAACACTAGTATTATATATAAACCAGCTGCTCTGCTGAATACTGGCCTCAGCTGGAGCATCACTGCATCCAATTAGAGGCACCGTATTTTCAGAAGTTTGTGGACCAAAAGAAGGGGAGGGCAAAGCAGAGCAAAAAGATTGATCAGAAACCTAGAAAATGTGACTTTAAAGAAAGAATTGGGATAGTGGAGTACAAGGAATGGAAAACTGAGGGGCAGATGTAAGTCTCCAAATATGTAAAAGGCTGCTGCAAAGGTGAGATTTACAAAATGTTCTCTAGGTATTATTTAGGACATTGATCCATTGATCTTTAAGGTGAGAAACAGCATGCTAAAACGCAGCTAGGAAGATTTAGGTTAGACATAAGAAAAGATTTTCTATCAGTAAGGATAATTACACGGTGAAAGAGATTTCTGAGGGGAGCAAAGAAGTCTCAGTTGCTGGCAGTTTTTAAGAAAACATTAGACAAACATCTGCCAGGAATGGTTTAAGTATACTTGATTTCGCCTTCAGACTAGCTGACCTCCCTACTAACTCTGTGATCATGACTGTTTATCCTGAGTGATTTGTAAGATAATGGTTTAAAGGTGATAAGGGCAAATGTGGGGGATACATTGATTTCCCACTGTCACTGGCTAAGCTGGGTGCTGGTGGGGGAAATGATGAGCTAAATTTACCAGCAGTCAAAGACAGTGGAACAGGGCAGAGTCTGAGATGCGTACTAGGGGTAATTTCCTTTTCCTCTCTTGACCTCTGGTTTGAACTTAGCTGATGAACTGGCCATCTGTACCTGTTTTTTCAAGGAGCATGCTTTCACCCATGTGCTATAAGAAATGGCATTTCCAAGTTCAGAACTGATCACTTCAAGTGGGAAAAAAAGTAGGGTAAGAGCACTTTGATAAGTAAGAATGCAGCAGTGAAATACCTGTTACAGATCCAAATTTCAGTAAGACAGAACTGAGAGGCAGAAAGTGGTAGTTTACTATCAAAACAATTTAAGTTCCAACAAAAGGTCATTTGAACCTTAGTGGAAGTGGGAACAAGCTGAATTTGGCATCTGCTGCCAAAGAGACGAAGCTGGCATCTTACCATCCAAATCATGAGACGTTGTAGCATATGGTCAAACTGTATTTTTAAACTGCCCTCATTGCCCAAACATAAGAACCCTCCAGTAATGCATTAAGTGGGGTGATTTATATCTGCCAGAGGGGTTTGTTCTTTTGATCATTCCTTTTCCTGAGGGGCACTGTATTGTTCTGGTTTAGGAGTTTTTTAAATGGTATGACTGATTAAAAAAATGTTCCCCAACACATGACTTCCATATTCATGTTTCATTCCCAGGAAATCTTTAGGATTTATCAGTCCAGCCATGTGAAGCTAGTGAATTTTCACTTGACTAGTTCTGTGATTATATTTTGAAGGATTCTATGACTACACAGAGTCTACCTTAACTCCAAAAATCACAACTTTTTTGTCAGATATCTGGAGATTCCAACTTTTAAATACTTCATGAGCACCAGTACTTAATAGTCAATGTTAATCTAAATGAGGGAAAAATCTAACAAGGTAGGAAAATAGTTTTCTCTTTGTTAGGAACTTATTTGTTTTAAAATATATAAAAGCTAGTGCATTTTTCCCCACTCAGCTGTTAAAGAAAAGATGCTGATGTTCTGTAGCTCGTGGGTTGTCTATGTTGTGGATGAACAGTTTCTGTGGAGCTATGCAAGCTGGCTTCAGCTGAAATTTTTTAATATGTGATCAGAGAAGTTGAGTGATTTCTGGACTTAAAGTCCTTCCTTTATGAAGGACTTCAAAATTGGGTCCAAACAATCTTTCAAAAATATGGATTGCTTCTGACTTCACATGGAGTTAATCTCTTGCCTAAGAACAACCAAACATTGGGTTCACTTAATTAGTCTTTGCAGTAATAATTCCAGGAAGTGTTTCATATCTGGTATAAACATTAAGTATCAGGCATTGCTGAAAGACAGACTTTGGCACATTTTTATTAATGACTGCATGAATAATAATTTCTGGGGTATTTTATGTCCATCCCAAGATGTTTATCAATACTGCTCTTCACCCATCATTCAAATGTTTATGAAAAAATAATTGGCTGAATTAGCTACCTTTACCTTATTTCCTTTTACTTCATACACACACTGCACATCTTCTCAAGAGCTTTTATTCTTCCTCAGGTTTTCTGACTTCGTATGCTTGGATTCTGATGCTCCTACTGGCTTAAAGAAGAAATGCAACACTAATAAATTATAATAAATTGTCAGTCTCAATGGGTCTGTGACCTACAATCAGTAGGGGGTTGTGTGCAACACTTCATTTCCCCTTCTTTTAGCTCTGGCTGTTTCCCTTGCTGTTAGGCAATGTCCTTGATTTATGGGTGGGCCACCAGCAGGATATCTCACCTGCAAAAATAGTTCACACTGTGTTGTTTATTGTACTAAGTAGGCTTCATGCTGGCTGAGGGTTTTTACAAGGGAAAAGAGCTGCTGTCAGTCTTTCCATCTTTTGAGCAAAGCTGGCTCCAGTGTTCTCCCAAATTTCTACATGAAGCCTAGGAGCAAGAAGCCAGAGTGAGCTATTGGCCCTTCTTCAGTGAGTCAGTCTCACTTTTTGGACTGGAAGTTCAACAGAATATGAGAAAAAAACTAATGAAAAACAGGGATAAATTTTTTCTTTTTAAATCCACTCTTAATTTAGAGCTGCCCACGTGATTTTAAATATCTCACTTCCCCCCACTTTAAATTATTGCCTACTGTGTAACACATTGCCATTTCTTGTGTATAAAACAAAAGATTTTGATTTACTGAAGGAAAAAAAGAGAATCACCAACCTTCATTGTCCCAGTGCTGTAATATAGTGCAAATACAGGATAGAAATATTAGTTACATACTTAGCTTCCAAAACATGAACTAGGAGGCAAAATCAGCAACCAGTAAGTCAGTAGAGTTGCCTGCATGTTATGTTTTTTTCTGTCTTCATATTTATAAGATTTTCTAAAAGAAGAAAATTCAATGTTTCACCAAGGCAACGTTAAAATAAAGAAAACAAACAAAGACTCTGAGAATATCTGTTGATTTTGTATATATTTACATTGCCGAGTTCTGTAATAGGAGCTCATATAAAGACAGTCTACTGTGTCAGTCCAGCATTGGTAAAAAGTTGCAGAGATTGTCAACACTCTTGGAGGTATGCTTGCTATTGATGGCAGATAAATCATCGTATATAGTCCAGAAACCCACCTTTTCCACTCAGCTCCCCTTCAGCTGCTTTGTGCTGCTCTGGTGAGAAGTCACTGGGTGGCTATTGGCTGGCACAGTCAGTTTTGTTGTATCACCAAGGCTGGACTTTTACAACACTTTCCTTATTGTGGAACCTTTATCAGCTGCTTACCTGAACAAAGCCGAATTCTTGGCTGAGCCAGTAAGAAACACACAACTGTGCAGTGCTTTCTGAGTGTCACCTCATGTGCAGTTAGGATGTGGTATCATTATGGCCCATTTTGTTGCTGTTGAATATTCATTTTAGTTACAACTCTCCAGGTGCTTTCAGTCTCTGATAAATTTGCTGCTACATTTCTAGCACTGTGTTTGGTTCCATGTAGTTGAATCAAAAATTATTTTAGACACTTTTTTATGTCTTTGTATGGGCATTTTTGGTTTTCGAGCATGTAATTGTGGTTCAAATGAACAAGTGGCACAACAGAGGGAAAAGAATTTCTTCCTAGACCATCAAAATTGGTCTCCATAGTGGAGAATCCTAAGAAGATGTTATACATGAAATCATGCTGCTTATCTCATCAAACTGGGATGAACCAGCATGTTAGCAAACATGCTGTGATGCAACCAGACAACATTTCTGAAGTCAAAAACACAGGTTAGAACGGAAAACCCTAAAGAAGGATGAGTTAGGTTGACATATGTAATCAGAGTGATGTAGGCGCTCTGAAGGAAATGGGTAATCATACGCTGATTTGTTAGTTTGTAATGTTTTTCTGTACCTCCAGATTGTCCTTCTTTTGTTGAAACACAAACAATGTTTTTCGCCTCAAGATTTTCTTGCAATTCTTTGAAAAAAAAAGCTCTCGTGACTTACAATCAGAACACATCTACCTATTTATCTATCTGTCTGTCTATCTGTCTGTCTGTCTATCTATCCATCTATCTATCTTTCTATCTACCCACCTACCTACCATACAACTTTGCTGAGGAGAAAGGAGTCTTGCCTGGAGTGTATTTAAATCTACTTTAAAACTGTCCTATTCTCTACCTTATACCAGAATACTGTATTCATGAAAGGATATGTTTTTTTAAACACAACTTGAAAATCTATGGGGTTTTCTTTTCAGAAAAAGTGATGTAAGAAATAAGCTGAAAAGTACTACCTCCTATTTCTTTGTCCAAGTATTTGCTTTCCCATGCATACACTTCTCATATGCTGAATTGTAATGCCATTTGTAGGAATCCAAGAAATGGAGAATGATACTTCTAGAAAGTGATTAGTTTTTTCAGTTTCCCAGTAATAAATGTGTAAGATTTTATAATTTATTATGGAAAGAATGCAGTCAGAAATGTGATTGCGAATTACTACCGAACTGTAGTTTTCAAACATTTTTTGCCTGGAGACGCCATGAGAAACTGAGGTGTCTGATTTCACCTTTTTTCAGTGTGAAAAATACAGCTGACTGATATTAGTGGGTCTTCTTTATAATGTCTTTTCTCACATCTCTTAAAAGTAGTCAACAGACCACAGGGATGATCAGGTCTCTGCTTTGGAAATATTTATTGCCCTGAGAAGAAACTGTCCACTTGACAAATTGTTAAGATACAATTGTCTCTGTTCCCAAACCATCTTAAATAATAGCAACTTATGAATAAAATTCTGCTGGTTTAGGTCCCTCCACTGATGCAAAATAGCAACTCTCTGTCATGCTTACATTGTTGAATGTAAATTAAACACAGAGTGAAATAAATCTTTAAGGCTATGCTTTTGGGGTTAGCTTGGGTGAATAAACATGTCGTGTTGCACAAATTTCAGTTTCAAGAGATCTGAATCCAAATCAGGACTCATTGTTTGTCAACAAGCAACAATACATTTGCTAACCTCATCTTGAAGGCCAAGGGGTTTTACCGCTTCACAGAATCTCCTTGTAGCTTGGATTGCTCTGTTCAGCCTTGGAGACATTGACAGAGACACACAGGGAGATCTCACATTGCCTGCAGGCATTACACCTGGCTCTGCTATGTAATGGCTACAGCTACACTACTCTCATTTTTCTGAGTTGTTGATTTGAATATACAGAATCAAAATATCCAAGGAATTTGTTAGTCCTGGGAAAGAGTAGACTTGCCAAGATTAAGTATGATCTATGGTAATGTGTATTAAAACTTTGACTCCTTCCACACTGTGTTAAACGCTTCAGCAGGCCTGTGTGATATATGTGTATTGAACAACATGTATGGTTTAAACCACACCTCAAGTTTAAAGTCTGATGCATCTGCACGTTTCTGTTTATGTCTAAAAGGAATAAACAAAAAAGGGTCTGTCTGGATACTCAAGGAGATGGCAAAGTCAGTTCCTCTTGATGGATGTTGGAGGCTGGTGTTTAATTCCTTCAACATACCCTTCTTTTGACCTGTCTTGCAGAGACGTCAGTCTTTGCTTCTGGCACTCTTCCTCTCATACCCAAATAATCCATGTAGACTTTAGTATGTAAAGTGGTTTTCCTTGTCCTTTCCATTGAGAAGACCATGCCTTTCTTTGCAGCTTTCCACAGGTTTCCATAGTATCAAGTACTTTTTTTATCCCTCTGCAAGGCCACTTACCTGATGTTGGGTTTTAATGTATCTGTCCACCACTTTTCCTAATATTGAAGATCAATTTATCCACTTCTGCTCTTGATCATCTCCACGGCTGATATCACGGCACAGGTCACACAGGTTTCCCCCATAAATAAATCTGCAAAGCTGCTAATCTACTTTCTTCTAAATCCATTTCTGATGGTCTCTGCTAGATGCTGCAAGTAATCAGCCAGTGAAGACAGACAGGAAGAACTGCAGTTGCAGATTGTTCATTTCCAAAAGGAAAACATGAAATGAAAAGAAAAAAACCCTGATAAGTCCTCTTTCTCTTGTTTCTTGGACCAGTAGGTTTTCCTGGCATCAAGTAAAATGAGCTCACAATGTCTATTTTTAATTTGATTTATATGATATAAACAAAAAAATTTATCACCCTAACTGACTGTATAAATAAAATTAATATCAAGTTGTGGAAGCCTGCTGAATTCTTATATTTCAGTTCTTTTAGTTGTTGTTCACTGTGTAAATGAAAGAATTTTTCATGCCAGTGATAGTTATCTATCCTTGTCCGGCGCCTGTTCAGAGGGACATGGCAAACTAACAAGATGACATTGGCATAACTAAACTTGCCACCAAGATCCCTATGCTTGGCTTATTCTGGGCTCTAGTGAGAGCAAGTGTCTGCTTGTGTAACTCCAAGAGCCCTACTTGTGATACGAAGAGAAGAAACACAAAGCAATCTGGTTAGTAACAAACACTTCATTTTCACCACCTCTGAAACTCATTAGGTTTAATTCTTCCGAAATTTGACTAAAGCTGGCTTCCTTTATGTTTTGAAATTCTGCTGAACGTTGAGTTTTGTAAGAAGGTTGAATGGATTTTTTTTATTGTTGTTAAAGATACTTGTCACTTTTGAGTTATGTATTCCAAAGTGTTTTGGAAAGGAAGTTAATATTATTGCTCCTATTGGAAAGCATTTTCTTTTGGCTGTCTTTCCTCCAACCCCCCTAAAGAATATTCGGCTCATAATGTTTAATATTTTACATAGTATTTTACTTATTTTCCCCTTGGCACTGAAACAAGAGAGTCAAGTAGGAAATCTGGAATTTGTTCCATATTTTTCCCTTCTGTCTGTGACCAGTAAGCTGCAAGAGATGAAAGGGATTGCAACTTGAATGCTTCCTTTCTGTATCTTTTTGAACACTGAAAATAGTTCTGTATTCTTTTTAATTCTTTCATTTTTCTGCTATCAGCATAAATAAAACCGATTGGAAAAAATGGCAAGTTTCTTCCAAAAAATTTATTACTGTTTTAGTGATTTAAAAAAAATCGATGCTGATTCACAGGAGAAAACAAGATCTTCATAGAAGTGTAATAGCCATGATACTTTTGACAGTTTATAAATGTGACCTGTGTATCCTATGTGTCGTTATATTACATGTGTATCTAAGGAAAGCAATGTGCGGAGCCAGACCCGTTTCTTCTTTTTTTTTTTTGAATTCTTCCCTCCTGTATTCAGATTTTATATATTACTGTGGGCAATTAAGTAAATCAACACAAAGTACACACGTTGACTGCAGATATTAGTGTCTACGTTAAAGTATGATCACCCTGTCTTCTTGTAACTATCAACAAAAAATGACACGAACTTGAAGAATTATAATTTAAGTTTTATTTTGCATAGTTGTAGCTATCCGGCAAGTACCAAACTGTGATCAGACAGCTGTGTACATAAATCAAATGAATGACTGAATTTATATAGACCTTATTAAATAAATATACAACATATATCATGAATTGTATGTAAGTGGTTTAGAAATTATTGTCTTAATTCAAGCAAAAATGCTTGCTTCAGAAATAAAGAATACTCTGGAATTCAAATACATTACATACAAAAAAATTCAAAACATGACTGAAGCCTGGAGAAGGAACACTAAATGCACAACACATTTAGAACAAAAAAAATAAATTTCATTATCTTTTTTATTTTTCATCGTGTATGATATTGAATTTTCTTGTGTGGTTTTTTTTTTCCATTCCCTTTCCTTATTTGCAAGTGAAATAAAACTGGAAAAGACAATTCAAATTATTTTTCCATTGTCTTACAACTGAAATTGCAAGAGCTCTATTTTAATCCCCCCTTTACTTTAGAGTAAACATATCATTATCCTAAAATTGCTCAGAGGTAACACCACATGTATCTGCAGCCTGCCTGGCAAAGTGCCATCTCCAGCACAGGGCTGTGCAAAGGTCTTCATTGGTATTTGTCAGTCATTTCTTGGCAATTTATAACCGAGCCGAAGTCCTTCCTCCCCCCCTCCGCCATTCCCACTACTGCAGGAATCTGTGATGAATAGGATGGAAAATCCACAGCATGCGTATTAGTTAACAGGAGGCTGTGACCACAGTTTAAATCTGAACAGCAATCGAGAGGCCTCAGAGGAATTAAAGGGGTTTTAATTCATTTAAACTGACCAGCCATGGTTTAACTACTCTGTGATTGTGAGCCTTTATCATCTAGGATATCCATTATACTCTACTAAGCATGAGAAAACATATATATTTTTCTTCTTTACAGCAAAATGATTAGCCTCCTTATTCACCTACATGTCAGGCTCTTTTGAGTTACAAAACCTACAACTGCATAATTCAGCTGCTGTTTAAAAGCAGAAAATATCTGTTGAGAAACCATGAAAAGTTATTAAGCAGATACAGTGAAATATTCTGGCTGTGTCTGACCAAAGAGTCAAAATTAATCATTACATAGAGCAAGTCCTATAACACTTGGACTGAGTTCAGTCTCATACTGGGTGCTTCCCCTTAAGCCAAAGCCATTTTCAGCAGAAGACCGGCTGGAAGTCTAGACTGTGGAGTTTGTGCATATGGTGGTGCAGGCTGCCCTCCCAGTTCCTCGGATGTTCAGCTCTAAGAAGGTGGTCATTTACCTTCTTGTTCTTCACAGGGAAATCGAGGTAGAGATGCTGTGTTTCTAGGTCTCCCTGAGAAGGAAAAAGCATTGGGAGCAAAGGTCAGAACATTCTCCTGATCCTCTGAGACCATGTCAGGATAATGAAAGAGACAGAGTTTGGTGAAGCTACAACTAGATTTCTGACCTTCATTCTAGCATAGAAAATTTAATCAAGCCCCAAGTTAACAAAATCCGCAAACCAACATGAGTTAAGGCTTAAAAGGATTTGAAGGTATTATGTGTGTTGTGATACAGAAAATAAAGTTTGGCAAAGACAACAGACACAAAACACAAATGAGAAAACCAGAGACTAGCACCAACTACTCTTCCAAGGTCATGTTTTTTATGGCCCTGTGTGTGGATAATAGCCAGGACATTTGCAATCCTGTAGCAGTCCATTCTTAGATGCCTCAGTGTAAAAATGAAACAACAATGATTATGGGAAACCTTACGATGAAGCATGCAAAACTCAGAGAGTATGGTCCTGCATATATTTGGTTAAGTTAATCTTAAACTCTCTTCATGGTTTAAAGAAATGCATTTTCAAGGGCTTTTACAGGATTTTCTAAGTCTGTTAGAGTCTCCACTCTGGAAGATGAAGTCATTTGGTCTGTTATCACAACTGTAGCATCACAAACGACTGTTCACTGCTTTCAGAAGCAAGGTCTGACTACAAATATCAAACCAAATCAATTCAGACTGTCAGGATTCTGGGGTTCTGCACCGTTGATGGATGGCTTCCGATTGCTAGTATTCACAAGTGTATTTTTTCTTCAGGCTTGGCTGTTTTAGTTCTATACTCCCAAATGCTATGGGGTATTGCAGCTTGCAGCAAGTCAAATAAATATCTTGAATTGGAGGGTGACCAAGCTGCTTGATTATTCTATAGTGAGGAAAGGAGCTTTCAAGCTATCTAATCTATCTAGCTAATATATGTCTAAAGTACATATCACATTTAGTATTATTTCTCTTGAACTGGCAGTTCACCAACTTCCCTAAATGTCTCTTTGTACCAAAAAAAAAGAGGCAAAAAAAGACTTATCTTCATTATGTCCAAGCAACTTAAATATTATTATTTGCTAAGTACTAAAAAAGCCAAAGATTTATTAACAGCCCTAGTGCCAGAGTAGCTGCGGGACATACAGTGTGAATGCACTTCAGAGTACAACTCTACCTCCACATTTCGTCGTTGTGCTGAATGTAGTAAAGCTATCCAAGCAAACTTTGCTAACCGTATCACATAAGTCTATAGGAATATGGAAAAATCTCTTCTCACTTGGAACACGGAGAGATTCTGTGGCAACTTTTTGACTGCACTTTCTTTACTACTGGTATTTGGTCTCCATTGTGTGCAAAGCAACACAATAACTCCTGGGCTAGTGTCTCCAACTCATTTACTATTTGTTGCCACTAGTTTCAGTCATCAGTGAAAAACTTCATGTATTTAATGCACATCCACCTCTACCCACCTGTCCTTAGGATTTATTCTGTCCAGCATGAGTCTGACACAGGAAGAAGATGAAGAAAATTACAGTAAAGTCTTGTGAGTGAATTAGTATCTACAGGATTTTTGTAGCCGTACACATCTAAATATGTCCAACTGTGTGTTTTCAAGCAGTAGGAATAGGAAGATTAGTTAGGGCTGTCTATTGCCATCCTTGAGAACATCTCTTTCTTCTGCAAGTAATATCTTGTTGAGAATACAAGGAAGATCATTCAGGCAAATTTATTAGCATGCTTCTTAATAATCTGTCCCACTTCAATTCAGAAATAAGAATAGACTAATATTATGTATTTGCACTTGACCTTTATCGATCACTGATATTGATGAAAAGGATGCATAATAGTAGAGATCATATATAAGCCTATTAGCATAGGTTTTCACTTAAGCTTTTCCTTTGTAAAAACATAGGGCCCAAAACAACCTAAACCAACAAGATCAACTATAAATAAGAGAATAGGAAGTCCTTCAACCACTTGCTAGAAATGCAACATCAAGAAACATTTATACAGTATCATCTGTTCAAAAATATATTATCAGTGTTAAAGCTGGATGAATGGTGTAACACGTGTAATAATAACAGTCTTTAAAAGATTTATCTTTGCCTGTTTTGTCTCATTGAATATAATTGCAAAATGTCCTATCAAATCTGTGGACAGGAGTATTTCTAAAAGAGTAACTGCTTACTCCAGTCAATAGACTAGGTAAAATCTGCAGTATTTCTGAAAAAGAACATCATAAGAAAGCTCTAAATTGCATATGGACATTCTGTTGCAAGGTAATGGCCGAATTATGTGAATCCAGCTGCAACTATTTGGACATTAGAAATGCAATAACAACTGTTTCATAGCAAAAGTTTGAAAGCGTCACAGCGTTATGGCACTTCTGTGACTAGTAATGACTCTTTGCTAGAGAGAAATTCCATTAAATCAGTGGTCAAATCATTGTAATAGAAAACATACATTTTCATTTGAATCAGTGTGAACATGATTACGAGGCTCATGTTAGTATTAGTTTATACTTACTTGCATGTCAAATCAGAGCATTACATAATTATTTGCTTATGTCCTTTTGTGCATGTTTGCCGACACAGACAGTAAATTTACTCTGCTTTCTCTTATAATAAATTCAGCCTTGTTATATTAAGTTCTCTGGTTAACAAAAACAGGTTAGATTTATATCTATTCCCTCTGCAAAGCAACACAGAAATTCATACACATGCTGTCTTTTTGAAAACCAGGCACTGGAAATTTCTATCATAACTTTAATGTGAAGTTGCTTATTTTTATTATAATTTTTACCGAAAAGCTTGGCTTTTATAGAAATGTTTCTTTTTAATTGTTAAAATAAATTACAGAATAATAGAATCACAGAAGGGCTGAGGTGGAAAGGTGTTGCTACAGATCTCTAGTCCAACCCCCCTGCACAAAACAGGGTCAATTACAGCAGGTTGCCCAGAGTTGTGTCCAGTTCGGTGACGAATATCTCCAAGGATGGAGACTCCACAACCTCTCTGGACTACCTGTGCCAGTGCTTGCTCACCTTCCCTGTAGAAAAGCCTTTTCATACATTTAAATGCAATTTCAGTTTGTGCCAATTGCCTCTTCTTCTGTCATAAGGAAACACTGGGGAAAAATCTAGCTCTGTCTTTCTCCTCCCCCACCTCCAGTCAGACATTTGCACGCAGTGATCAGATCCCCCTGAGCCTTCTATGCTCTAGGCTGAACAATCTCATCTCTCTCAGCATTTTCTCATATGACATAAACTCCATCCATTCATCATCTTTGTTGCCCTCCAGTAAGTTCACTGCTGTCTTGTACCAAGGAGCCCAGAGTTAGATCTCCAGGTCCTCTGGAGAACTGTTTTCCATTTGGTTAGCCACCAATGTTCACTAGAGCACTACGAGAAATTAAATGTTTTAATTGGCTATTCAACCTGTAGCAGATTTGGAAACGTTATCCTGAGATGACCTTATGTTCAAATGCGTTGGCCAGAACTTACCATGGGCATAAATAAACTGTCACAGGCAGCCTGAAAATGAATAAATTTAAAAATCTGCTCAAGTGAACCATATCTAAAAATAATTTAACTATTAGACTTTTATATTTTCTTCACGTTTAACCTACAAAAGAGATATGAAGCTGGGTTGTCAAAAGGTTTGTGATGATAAAAAACCATTGGTGTAGCTCTACCCTTATTTTCTTCTTTAGGCCAGAAAATATTCATTTTCTAGTAAATTTCAATTAATAACCAGGATTTGCATGTGGCAACTATTAGTAGTGCTATGCCTAAGTCTCAGAAACAGAGAGTTTGATTAATCTCTTCCATCTTCACAGGAAGTTGGGCACATGTACCCCAGGCTCACTTTGTAATCAGTGAAGGGAGATAGCCTGCCACTGTTTATTCCCTTCTTTAATAAAATGGATAAAAAAAAAATCGAGGTATCAACACAGAAGTCTTGGAGTCAGTATTAGAAAATGGCTAATTTATTTTCTGCCTTAAAGAAAAAAATATTTTCTTTCCTCGGATGTAAAATTATACATTTGGCAATGTTCACATTTAGGTAGACAAATCCCACTTCAACTGTCGGACTAAAATTTGCACCCTTGAGGTGGATGTATTTTCTTTAAAGCCTTCACAAATTGGAGACTCATAATGGCTAAAATGTTATTCTGGTGCACTGTGAGGGCAGTCTGATCTGTTCTGATTCCTGTAACAGGCTTCACTCATGTCTGTAGGAGTTAAAGTAGCACTGACTAAACCGTGTGGTAACACCATGAGCTCCTGTCCTTCCTGTTGAACTCAATCCTTTTTATTTAAGGCATGCTCAGAACAGACCTTGGAAGCAAAAATCCAAGCTGAAGTTTATTGGCATATAAAGAGGTTTACACCAAGGTCAGCAAAACTGGAAAGTTTGCTCTTTAACAAAGTAAGTTTCTTGTCAAAAACCTGGATGCCAGGGAACCAGGTGCCTAGACAAGATGGCAGAAAGGGGCAAGCAGATTCAGCTCATAATTTTTGACACAGGTTCTTAAATTCTGCCTTGATTTTGACTGTTTTTGTTCCTCTTGCTAAATTAGCAGGAAGGTTTTTATCCTGATTGCACTACTTCAAACACCTGAGATGAAGAACAAGTCACTTACTAAACAAGAGCCACGTAATACAAACAGCTATACACAGGTTGTGTAGCCTGATTCTCAGCCGGACATTCTTTGTGATGTTTGTCAAGAGCACATGTTTCTCAGCTGAAAGCATGATTTCAGAGGTTAGATGTAGCAAAAACTCTTAACCCATGAACCTATTCTGCCTTTTGACAGAAAAAGATAGTCACAGGAAACTGTGGAAGAAAGTAGCAGTTTGCAGCAGAGAGATGGAAAGAGAGAGAAGACACACCGTGCCGCAGACCAGTGAGAAAGGACCATAACATTGACGGTGGGAAAAGCTAATGAGGCCAAGTCGAATGCTAGTCTTCCTTTGACTCAAACAAGAGCTACGTACAGACAAAGGAGGCACAATCAAGCTAATTTTAAACATCTTAAGATCATTCATAATGAAGTGTTAGGCAGGTGAGATGGAATAGGTCTGCCTATGCTCAGGTTCTGGAAAAGCAGTTCCCTGAGCATGGGACCAACGTTTTCTGCTCTCAGTCTTGCCCCGGGGATGTGACATAGGGCACTGAGACGGGTGGCATCAGCACTAAGTGCGAGTCTTTCTCAGGTAAAAAGCTCTGCCTCATGTTTGGGCAATCATCTGCTTGTGGAATCCCAAATTACTTCTGGCAGCAGGTTTTCACAGAAATCCCCTGAAAATTCCCTTGGTGTTTGTCCAAAGCTTACTGAGGCCAGTGAAAGCTTTTCCGAACTCAACTTCTTGCCTAAAAACATCCATTCCCTACCTTAACTCATCCCACGCTTGTCACCAGAAGCAGCCATACATAAATTCATTGTGTATTTTTCTGTGTTTCCTGCAATGCACAGATAATTTTTAACATCTTTATTTACAAACCCATCACTTTGTCCTCATTTAAAGTTATCCACTTTTCGCTTCTTGCTGAGCCTTAGTATGATTTCTTTAACTCAAATGTGCATGCTGCATTTTTCAACACAATTAAAGACTAACTCCTGATAGAGAAATAGCATTAGAATGAATTAATTGTTGGTACTACTTTGATACCAGATACAAAGAATCTGTTTTTAATTAAATGTCCCTCTGGTGAAAATACTTTTTTATAAAAATGACAGCTCAGCATGCATATGAATACTGCACTACAATGTTGATGCGATGTTTGCATAGTTTACTGTTTTATGAAATATATTGCTGTGCTGTGCCCTACTGGAATTGAATTAAATTATGAAACTCAAACTGGCACAGAAATAATGGACTGAGGATGTATACAACAGTAGATTCTTCCCTCTCCTTTTACTAACAATAAAACTGAAATGTCATCTGGTTTAATTTTTTTGAAGAAGTGAAGCAGTATAGAAAAGTCAGGAGGGGTGCTTTCATAATTTTTAATACTTGCAAGATGGTGTAAAATTCTGAAATAATATTTGCCTGGCTGGAGGAACACTCTGAGGAAAGTGCTTCAAACACAACGAACACAATCTCTTTTGTCATGATTTTATTTTTAGAAAAAATTATACCGTGGAACTGTCAGTGCAGCTGTGACAGTATAATTCAGGACAGAAAACATGAGAAATATATCTCTCCTTCAAAAAGGAATCTGAGATTTTAAGATCGGTAAAGCCCCATGAGACTTTTCACAGCTGCAAGGCTTGAAGTTAGGGTGTCCCAGCTATGTCAAACAGTGGGGGTTTTCCACTTACCTGCTGTCCTCCCTCATCTCTCTAAGCCAGCACATTCTGCTTTTCCTTTCATCAGCCTCTGCAGGTGAAATGACTCTTGAACTTCTCAGCCTAGTTTTGGATTTTTGCTCTGATTTAGGCAAGGGAAGAAGACCTACTTAAAAACTAATTTAATTCATTATTTTATTATTATTAATTAATTTAATGTGTTACTATGTGATGTTTAACACCTGTTTCTGAGGTATTTAATAGTGAATGACATGTTTCACCAATCTGACAAGGCTTTTTGAATCTCAGTGTTTTGAAATGTCTGGGAAATACTGAAATAAAGGTGCTTAATATGCATTAATATTTCTCTTTTGCATCCTGGAAAAAGCAGTTATAAGCTTCTTGGAAGCATTTAGGCTATATTTTAAGTGATATAAAAGATAAGCAAGGTTGCATGTCAGATTGGAATCATTTAGAAAAGCTGTATGACTTTTCAGAAACATTCATGTAGTTTCTAAATAAAACATCTTTTAATCATTGACGATTTTTTGCTGACTAAAGAAAATTTAACTGACCAATTGTCTGTGTAGGAAATTTATTAAAACAGGTGTAAGATAAAGCTGTCACAGAGATTTTTTCCTTGCTTTTTCCTAATTACATCCAGCATCAAATCAAATTGATTCCTTTTTTCTTCAGGGAAAAGAGAATGACTGTGAAAGAATCATAGGCAGAAGAAATGTTTGTAGCATTTCCTTCGGAGGTTCTCCTGTATTTGCATCATCAGAGTGAACACCTACAGAACTTGGCAAGCAGCCCATGGATTGTTCCTCAGCCATCCCAGAAAAGTTGGCTGTCTTCTGTTTCAGGTGAAAAGCTGTGTCTCTAGTCCACACTCCACCCCATCAACATCTGGGAGGATGCCAATTAAAAAGGAGAGTACCTAAAATGTACTGCCTGACTTGCAGGAAAACAAACATACGGTCCCTACACACTTGTAGCATTCACAGTCTAATCTCACACACTGAGACCATACACGTAGAAGGGGGAAAGCAAAAAATGATAAAGGAAAGAAACAGTAATAAGGTTCAAGATCCTTAGTCACAGTTTTTTTTTTCTAAAGTTGCAGAAAGAGCAGAAGATAAAGGGAGGCTTGATAGAAGGGATCATAAGAAACATGAAACTATAACAAAGTAGCTTTAATAATACTTTCTAGTTGTTAGTAGTTTTTATTGTTACAGTTTGCATTCTTACATACATAGTGATCTAATGCTGTATCTGTTGTACTAACCTCTGTTTCTGCCTAAGAATTTAGTGGATGTATGTAGATATAAGTTATCACTTTAAATCATTAGACAAAACTATTAAAATCAAAGCAAGTCTTGGTCCTCAGTGGATAACTGGGATAGCTGCAGGATAAGGGACGCCTAAATAATTCTACTCCAGACAGCTCGGCCTTGGGAGGGCAGATGCACCAAGCTACTGAGATAAAGAGGCACCAAGAGACCCATGCAAAACAATCTGGAAGGACACAGTATACATGATCTTTGAACTGAGTTTGTGCAGAAACAAAGGTCAACCACTGGACATTGTGATGAAGAGTACGAGCCTTCTTCTGAAGACCACTGACAATCACCCAGAGGCACCAACAGATATGCATGAAAGACATTAACATATGTGAATTAGTTCCTGGAAAACCCATGAATACACTAAGCATTTTTTGGAAATCTAACAAATATGTACACTGTGATTGTATTCAATCTGAAATGAAAGGGGGTTTGGTGGACAGGTTTGGAGGAGAGATCCCCCGTGTGCCCAGTGCTGTAATAAAGAATACCTGCTTAACAGTGTACTTTGTACTGTTAGGTTACTATCAAATCTTCAAATCAGGCTTGAGTGGGTAAGTACCAATAGCTAGAGCTAGTGAAGTGAAAATAAAAGGTTTAAAGCTTACAACAGAAGATGATGAGATAGTTATAACAGATGGGATTTATGCTGCCAGACTACAACTATCTGAAGGTTCATCATCCAGTCTAAACTACTTGTTCAGTCTCCATCTTTGGAGGTTGCTAGGAGGCCTTGCGTGACCCCGTCTGAGGCTGATGTATAAAGTGCACAGCGTCAACAACCTTGATCATATATTTATTCTCTGCTGACTATAAAGGGAGTTGAGAGAACTGACTTAGACAAAATACCTAACATTTCTATGGCTGTAGTTAGGTGAGAGGAATATTCTCAGTGTGATGGGCAAAATTTGAAAGGAAGAGGGGTATTGAAAAGATAGGAAAAAATGCAGAGGAACTGAAAATAAGGCAGTATGAAGGAAGGCAATAGGAAAAAAAAAGAACAACAAATCAGGAGGAAGAAGTAAAAGAGATTAAAAAAGGGTGCAGAACATATGAAAAATATAATCACTAATCACATGAAAAAAAAAAAGAGGAACGAACCCAGCTGATGTCTCCACACATTAAGCTCAGAAGTCTCCAGATTCAGGCTCTGAAAAGACCTGGATGTATTCCTTTGCAGCTGACTTTTCCATTCTATTTATCAGGAAAAGGTCTATGGAGAAGTGCCTGTAAGTATGCAGCTCCGTCTTTGAGTCGTTAAGTGTATTTTCACCAAAGGTTGTGATGAAGAAAAATCTCTGGAAACATCCACTGATCATAGAAACAAGGTAGAACTCATTGACACTACAGAGCACTGGAACAGGCTGCCCAGGGAGGTTGTGGAGTCTCCTTCTCTGGAGATATTCAAGACCCGCCCGGACGAGGTCCTCTGTGGCCTGCTGTAGGTGACCCTGCTTCGGCGGGAGGGTTGGACTAGATGACCCACAGAAGTCCCTTCCAACCCCTACCATTCTGTGATTCTGTGATTCTGTGAGTGATAATTGTTTGGATGCTCCCAAACTATAGTGGCAGCAGTTTATGTACTACCATGTTAGCCTGCTATATCCAATAATAATTGGTGTAATAACATTGAAAAATCTCTTTAAGAAGCATTTTGAGTTTGATACAGAGCATTTAGACATCACTAGAAGTTTGGCAAGAAGCAGAAGACCAGTGCATACAATAAAAATATCATAAAGGTTTTGATTCTACTGTGACACAACATAGGTGAGTGATACATAATATGCACAGATCAGGGTTCCACTTCAATAAAGTGATTTGATTTGTTAACAAATTAGACCATCAAACAGCAATTAAAGCATCTGATAGGAGCAATAAACTGAATCACTTGTTACTTAGGCATTTTTCCTCTTGGAGTGTAAGTTCTATCTTTATCAATACGTAAGCAGCAAAGTCTGTCAGTTGACTAATTTTCACTCAAGGAACAATGCGAAATCACCTTCGCATTTAATCCAAATGCACAAGCATTTGCAAGTAACCACACCAAGGCTGAGGACAAACTAATTTAGTCTGCTCATAAAATGTACGTACTATTACTGTTCTTTCATGTTCTTTCATGAATTCACAGTCTGACCTCCTAATTATTTTTGACTCTTATAATTGTAAATATCTAGAAATTGGCTTGATAATAGAACTATAAAATGAACAAAACAGGCTCAGACAATGACACTTTGAAGATTATCTGTAGCCTGTTCAGATTTTACATCTTTTCTTTGCAGAGATTCTACTGCTTTTAGGACATTATTTGTTTTCGGATTGCATTCTTCACTTCATAACTTTATTTTTTCTATATGAATAGCAGGTTGGCTCCTGAAAGCCAGTTGTTAAATCGTAAATGAGGAAGGATTTTTTAAAGTTTTAAATGCTACTTGGTCACAAAGAGAGACAATAGTTGTTGCTAATGCTAAGTGTTATTCAGAGAAGCAGGGCAACATTTCCTTACATATGGAAAAGGGTAATCCATGAAAAAATAAATTAATCATTGAAAATCAAGAAGATATTAATGACTTAGAATGACTGGAGCAAAACTAAAAGGGTAAAAACTTTCAGAGTCACCATAGCACCCTGGGTATTGCCTCATGCTGCTATAGTAGCTGATTTTCTGGCTTACTTGTAAATTAAGCTATTTTACAGATTGGGTGAAGATTCATCTTCCCTAATTTAGATGTTAAAAGTTAGTTGTTTAAATTCAGGTTAGTCTCCCTAGGGACCGTGTATAGTCAATGAGAGAAACAAGCAATTAATTTCGTCTTAAACTGGTTGTATTAAGATAGGCAACATGAATTGTTTTCTGAAGTTACATGATTTCTTCTATTGACCATAAAGGAGACCAGAATGACTCAGACTACTAAAATGAGGAGTCTTAGATTACAGAAGACGAATTCCAATCTGGGTATATTGCTACAAATCAATTGGTATTTGAGTCTGTCAGCTGTATTTCCCTGTTTTTGTGGGAGGGGAAAAAGAGCCTTGCCACAGAATTAAAAAATAATGTTGTATCATTTTTCATATTGCATGTTTAGAATTTTTATATATAACTTCAGAAGCAGATTATTTTTAAGACATTCCTTATATTCCAATAAATAACAAAGATGACAGATACAAGAAATGCAATAAATATTTCAAAACTAGATTGAAGCTTGTTATTAGCCTTTAAATATTTGCAATTATTGTTGTTCTCTGAATGGCAGAATTAAACACAGTCTGTTCAGTTAAAGCTTGCTTAACAGTGCCACCAGAGAGAAAGGTATGAAACACCCACGGCTGCTAGATAGATAGTAAGTCCTCTTCTAGGAAGTCTTGTATCGACCCAATGATCAGTGATGCTTTTAAAATCTCAGAGATACATTTGTATGCCTCAGCTACAATTGTTGGTAGTGTGGTGCCAGATATTCTTGTTAGCTCAGAATATTTGACTCCTCTTTGAAAGCATCTTCTTGAGAATACCAGCGACGGTATTCAGTCCTTTGATTCCTCGTTGCATGAAACTTCATTTTGATAACCAGGCATAAAGTCACAGATGATTGAACAGCAATGCCTATACATTTCATATATTGTGTTTTAATTTTATTTCTTTTTTTTAAAAAAACATGGCTTGCACAAAAACCTTTGACTTCCCCAAATGGAAGTCCAAATAAGTATAGTACATGCTATTTCCACAGATGTGAGCAATTTGATTTTTTTATACAAAAATCCATACCATACAAATGAGCATGAAAATTTGGAAGCATCAACACTAATTCCTTTTATATCTGTGACATTATATAAAGACAATAATCGTTGAAGAATTTGCACAGATTCAAAGCAGCAAGATATATATTTTTTAAAGCATTTGTACAGTGACAGGTTTTTCCCTATTTAGTCGAGATTACAGAGGGTGCAGCTGTTGCCTTCAGAAGGCGGAATGTAAGTGGTATATTTTCAAAGCATGTTCTAGTTGCATGATTTATTTTAGACTTTGTTATTTGTTCACTGCAATGCTTGGATAACGGTTTAAGGATAACTTTTGAGTTTACAGGATAGCTTTTTAGGAAACAAGATAACTATTCAAGAATAAAAATCCCAACAGGAAATGAGTTCAACTTAAAGAAAAAGGTTGAAGAGCTGGGCCTTCACCCTTCTTCCACTGCAGGTAGTCAGAAATTATTCTATTAATTCTATGGGTGCAGAATGTGTCCTGTACTTTTTGGATATTGATGAATTGTAATTATTCAGTCCTGTACAACTAACTGTAAGTTGGTTTAAGTTTTTATACATAAATCTAGCAGTTACCTCTTTTTATTTTTACTTTAAGAACTGTATGGTGATCAGAATTTTTTTTTTTATTCTCTGTTTTTGCTTTTGTGGCTTTTTATAAAGATCATTTAAATAAAAACAGATTATATTAGAAGTCACAATAGCTTTCCAGACTCAAATAAAAGCATTTTTTCTTGTTTTGTTGCTCTCGTTTCATCATATGCCATTTATTTTATGATTCAAAACTGACCTGTTTTAATTACATGCATCCCGAATTTGGTGCTCTGCCTTGTATGCATCGAACATCACATTGTTCAACAAAATGAGAGCAGGATCATAATCAGTTTATGGTTGCATCTCTCACAGCAATGAGTGGGAGAAGGGGAAAATGCTGGGACTTCAGCAAAGCATGGCAAGAAAAGAGTTTCTGTGTATGGTTTTAGTGACATTCTAGTTCCTAGTTTTAAAAGTTTCTCTCTGTATATTTACAGTTTTCTGGAATAAAGGTCAAATAGAAAGGAAACATAACTCTTCAAGAGGTAGGACAACCATCTATTCAGGGAGGCTTTGGTCTTCTTCCGGCATTGTGAAATCTCCGTACATTGATACGTGGAACCACAGAGTTCTGCTCCATGCTGACATCACGACACAGACCTGTTCATCAGCATAGCTGGAGAAAACTTTCACAGGCTGATGATAACTTGCAAATTTGAGGGATAATTCTGCCTGGGTTGAATCATTCAGTCCTTTCCATAGCCAAAGTGTGATAGATCTAAGTGTTATAGTTCAGATCCTTGCTGGGAGTAAGGTTTTGTAAGAAATAATGAACAAGATAAGAATAAGAGACTTTGGAACAGAAAGAGTAGCGGCAAGTTCATCCAGACCTCAGTGTCCCAACAAAAAGTTTTTGTAAGGCCATACTCTGACATAGGAAAGATGATGTTAAGTGGATATGCAGAAACCACAGGTGGGAGGGAGAAAGCAACTGACTTTTCATATCTTTATTGACTGGGTGAGATATGAGTTTAACTGCAACAGAATTAATATGAGCAAACACCTAGCCATTTACTTTCAGTCTCATATTTATTGATTAGTTATTTCCTCGCTTTAAAGTATCGTATCAGTTTAGACGCTTTCTTTGGAGTGCACTGGTCTGAACACCACTGCAAAAATAACTAGCAAATATGGAATGGAGTGGCCACATGTAGCCGATGGATACACTGAATAAGAACTCATTTACTTAAAAAAGGATTATACTTTCTTTTTTTTTTTAATATCTTGATGTACTAAAGTTCATTCTTACCTGTATATCTACCTTCTGCACCTTTCACCATCCTACTGTCAGGAACTGCTGACACAGGAGAAGTATTTCACAGGATCTGGCAACTGGTAAATAAACACTGCATAAACACTAGAATACAATGACGTTTTATTTCCAATATTAAACTAGAGGGATACTTGAATTTTTCATGTCATTTTTGGTAACAGAAGAAAGAAGCAGCAAGTGGATCCAGTCATGGGGGGGGACCACAAGGTAACAGTGAGACAAGCTGCAGCCTAAACAATGTCAAATTTATTGTTCAGTTTCCTGGATGTACTGTGGTAAAAGAGAGGTCTTAAATATAATTAAAAACATGATTACATGTGCAGGTATTTACTTCAGAAGTTTTTCCTAAATATGGTTTAATTTCAGCTGCAAGCTGCTTATGATGCAATTGATGCGGAATGACACTGTGCGAACCTGTTTAATTTGAACAGACTTTATAAACATGTGGGAATTACAGGTAATAGCAACATGAAACCTTCAGAACAAAACCAAACCTGTAACAAACACCTGAAGAGATAATCATACTTTGGGGTATAAACTAAAAAAAAAAAAAACCCAAAAAAACCCCACCAGCAAAAAGCCTGTAATTAAAAGTAAATCTTGTCACTCTGACTCATACTAGAGGCCGAAAATTTAGACAGCGCATCTAAACATGAACTGCTCATATAATTGAGGAGCATAAACTTGAGGCACTGTCTTATGATACTAGAGCTCATTTGCATGTGATTTGCCACACTAGTCGAGCTGTTCCTGTATTTTTCACTCACGCTTCTTATTTCCTTCTCTGGCATTCTTTCAGAGAGTGAAGTAGGCAAGAGTAAAATGCCTTTGAAAAAAAGCAGTGAAGTTATTCTCATAGCAAAGGTACTGGGTAAATAATTACATTCAGCTATTGCCGACTTGGGCTAACTTTAAGGTTGACTTCGACATTAGTTTTGCATCTGTCTCATCGTAAAGAAATCTTTGAATACTTGTGCAGAGAAATTGATTTCTTTTCAGGCAAGTGACCCAGTCAGTCACAGTAAGGGGACATTGTTTTTAATAATAAAGGAATAAAGAAAATTTTTGGCTTTGAAGTGTCTGTGAAAAGCAAATGATCTTTTCAAAGGCAGTGTGTCTTATTAAAAAAAAGCAAAATGTTCCTACATAAAAGATTGAAATATACTGTTTTCTTCATTAATTTGCTGAAACTAAGCCTACTGCATTTACTTCAGGTCATTTGTATCATGGGATTACCATTAAGCTACAGACATTATGCCACCATCAAAACTATTTATTCAGACCAGTGCGAGTTGGTGCAGTCTCTTTGACTCATAAAACATCGCTTTGTTGAAGTAAGCATATTTCATTCATGCCAATAAGAGCGCAATCGCCTGTACGTTGCCACACGCTCAAGCCAGCTAATGCATATTCTACTAACTGAGGCAAGCTGTGTCTCACTGGCTGGATGTTTCTCTCTCTGCAGCTCCACAACCCCGAGGAGGTGCCAGGGAGAGCATCCCCACTCTCTGTTCCAGCACAGCACCCCGCTCCGGTGGCTCCTCCTATTCCTTGGGAGGAGAGCTGCCTGTCTGATTTTGGAGCTCTGGCAAAAAGCCTGAGCTCATTGATTACAGATCACTGTTAATAAAGAACATTTGTAATGCAGCAGTGGTGATACAATCTCCACACGCCAGTTCATGATGGCCCTTCAGTCTCCACAATTAAGTCGTCCAGCAGGCATGCCCCCTGTTGCAGCTGCTCTGTCAATCTCATTTTGTAGTACAAATGATCTTAGACCCAGTGTTTGACATGGGGTTTTAACACCAAAGAAGGCAATTCTGCAACTTCAAATGAGCCTAATTGGTTGTGCGCTCAGGCGTTCACTCAAGTTGCTTCAGTCCATCAGAGAGAGATTTCCAACTAATTGAACAGCTCAGAAGAAAAAGAACCACGGAAATCACAATGCACTGGGCCGTTTGAGAGGGTTTTTCACGAGAAAAACCTTCAAAATAAGATATTTTGTTGTTATTGTTAAATCAGCCACCTGTCAATCTAGAAAGCTGTTTCATTGGTACAGAAGGTCTTAGTGAGGTATGGCCTGAAATTCAGCGGCTATTAATAGCAAAGGCTACCGGTAAATGTAATTTTTTCATAGTAAAAAATGTTTCTTTTGGATTGGCAAAGCATTTTCTCTAGACTGGCAAGCTTTTCTTATGGTGCATAACAATTATGTGGTAATGGACAGACTCTGCAAATACAGGGCATTTCTTCCCGGAGAAATGCCATTTGAGACAATCTTATTGCTAAAGTGTGTCAAGTTATTCATATGTACAAGTGTTGGGACTGGGCTGGGTGAGATCCTGCTCATGTAAATATTTGCCTTTCTTATTTTTTTTTTTTAGCACGGCTGAATTTAAATTTGCGTGTTTGTTCTAGGAAATTATGGGTCTGGTTTCTCTTCTGAATTGCACCTTTTTTACCTCTTGTTTTCACTCTACTGATTTAAATAACTTTCCTTCAAAGGTCAGTTAAGACACTTCTGCCCTAGTGTTTACATACTGTATGTCTAATAATTCCATATCTATTCCTTGAGTGATTCAAATATATAATTTACACAACATTTGTGTTTGACATTCAAGCTAGTAGTTCACGTCTGAACTGATGACAACTCAGTAGCTATGTTTTTGGAAAAAAGAATATAGAACAGACAAAATAAATCATATATATTCATTTCCTTCCTGTTTAAAAGAGGAAGAAACTGAAGACTTTTACTTCAGCAAATATGAGTACAGAACTTCATTTCTTAAATGAAGGTGTCTTCTAGGGAAGAGCTGATTAACCCAGTCTAATAAAGCACTTCAGCATCTGTTCAATTATAAGCATTTAAGTAGTCCTCTGATTCCAAATGCCAAGTTACCTTTGCCACTATTTGGACTATGGCGGTATAGAGGGACTGAACTCATCTTTAAGTCCCTGTTGAATTCTATGTATGCTTTAGTTAGGGGCAATGCTTAACCCGATGAGTTATCAGATCTTCTGGGGGGAAAAAAGAGAATAGCGTGTCTATATATGTATATATACATGCATACATATATAGATATAAAATATAAACTAATTGTTCCAACTTGTGCAACATTCCAGAGCCTTCAGGCTTATGCCTGTACTTGATAGTTTTTCAGCAATATTTACAAAATTAATCTCTAAAATAATTATATATCCCAATAAAAGACCTCAGTTGACCACAGGGAATGCAAAACTGTATGAAGTCAACGAGACTATATTTTGTTCAAAAGCCAGGTAATTATAGCAGCATTTATATATTGTTGTCATGTTTAACATCCAGTGGCAGTGAAACTAAGGCCAAAGTAGGTTGAAGTCTCATAAACACATATATCTTAACTGTTTATGAGCATCCATAGAAGTTAACAACAACACTCTCATTCAACTTCAGTGAGAACAGAATCAAACACTCCACTTTTGTGATCAAAGACTAAATTCTTCCAGTGGAAATGAACAGTGAAGAATAACATCTACATGTTCAGAATGTACTTTTCCCAATCACTTGATTTATTGCTCTAGTGTTGAATTATGACTCAGAATTTTAAAATTCCCATATATGTAAGAAGACATAAACATAACATGGTTACTTAAGTAAAATACCCTTTTATTTTGGGAATATTCACTAAATTAAATTAAAACATCATGGTGCTTATCTCTCTGAGGATATATTTCAGTGTGAACTATACCCCAAGAATATTTTTGTGTAAAATCTGAAGGATCATGCTATACATTTGAAATCAAATGCACTCGTAATCCTATAGTAAAGACAGTAATTGTTAAGAGCCTTGTAGGTCCCCTAACAGTGGGGTGGAGCTGTAGCTACATTAATCCCTGTTGCTGAACTCAGCAGACAAGCTGCCCATGTGATTCCAGATGTTTCTGTTTTTTTGGGGCAGGAGACCTCCCAGCATCAGAATACCAGCTTGTATGAGGTAAAGGAGCCACCCTTTGACACTGGAAACTCAGTAGTCCTAACCCTATAACTCTGCAAGAAATTGAGTTGGATCCTTAGGGGCAGATGGACTAAACAGATCCATGTTGTTAACTTCCTTAGCCAATTGCATCTGCCAAAAATCTCATGTTTAATTTGCGCGCACACACACACAGAGTATATTTCTAGACCAAGAGGAAAAAAAAACTGCCAGAAAAGGAAGAAGCTGAAAACCTTATGCAGAAAAACAGCTGCACTCATTTGTGCTATGAAACAGCTGAGTCAGCTCTTAAATCGAGCCCTAATTAATTTGTGCACACGGTGTAACCAACAAAGAATGGCAACAGAGAGAAGAATGAACTGTGTTGAGGGGGATTAGTTTCTAGCAGAAAGGGTGCCTGAGAGAGAGAGCCTGATCACAGCTAATTGCTGCCATGAGGAGCAAAATAATTGGCAGCCTGTAAGAGAAAGAGAAAAGAAAGGGCTGGTGGAAGTAGTCATCAGGTGTTTGTGGTGATGAAGTTCATGGCCCACACTGTTTACTCTGGTGTTCAGCCTTAATGCCCATTTGGAACCAGCACCATAGGAAGCCTCATTAAAATAATAAGATCTGAGTGTGTAATGTATTGATGGAGTCAGAACTTCATGCAAATGTTCCTTTCACAGGGGATGTTCAGTGGGACTGGCATGTAGGGTTCAGGCACCGAGCCTTGGAAGAGCTGAATAGCCTGATGCTTCCCACATGAAGCTCCTGTGGACACTTAACATCTGTGCTTAATACAGCTTCCTCTGATGGCAACTGTTTAAGTGGCTGATGTCTGAAGAGATTTTTGCCTGTCAAGATTTGTTCATTCTGTTAACATCCAGTTTTCCATCTAGGAAACACGGTACAGTGTAACCAAACCGCTAGTAACCTAAACATTGCACTACTTTGAGCCTGCCTTGCTAGAAGCCGAAATAACTTGAACATACTTCTGTGGTTCTGTTTCTTAAAACCCAGACAATGAATGTTTAATATTTGATAAATATACAATGTATTAGACTACCCTTGTGGTTTCTCATGTGTGAATGTGTTAATATTTAATAAGGAAAAGAAGTGCAGCACTACTACTCCTCTGGAAGTTGCTGTAAATTGCCAGCAAGAAGTACCACTGAAATATGAGCCCCAGGTGTTGCAAGCCAAGCACTGCAAACTGATGGTCTGCAGAATCCTAACTCTCTGCTTTCATAAATGTTTTCAGTATTTTGCATTACATATCCATTACAGCAGGACTAGTTTAAAGTTGTTAACTGAGAATTGTTGAACAGTGCTTTCTGGAGGAGTGAGTAGCAATTCCAAAACAAAACAAAATACCTTCTGTGATTAGAAAGTCATCCCAGTTAGAAAAAGACATGGGAATGTTGTGCATAATGTATACATAGATAAGCCATAGAAACATGTGTTCATGTATATGTAGATGTATGAAAGTTTCATCAGCAATAAATGTCATCAGCGACTGATGATAGACAAGGGAAGCTATCACATATTTAAGAAATAATGCTTACAATATAAGAGAAAAAAAAGAAAATCCTACTGTTCATATAGTTCCACTAAGAAAGAAGGGTAGAACAACTATCAAATATGATGCAAAAGCTACCATCAACTTGCAAGAATGTTAAACCAAACCTAGCAGAATAAGAAAACTTGAATCAACACAACTGGAAAACCAACATCCACCATACAAGTTAGCTCATGAATTTCCCAGTTACTATTCTTGATTTGTAAGAAACATAGATATACTGTCCTGATATGAAAAAAGATAAACAGTGTATTTTGAGTATTCAAGCTGGCTAGTATTCTGACCAAAGTGGTGCAAAAGCTCATATCACGCATAGAAAAATCACAAATTAAAATTCATTTATGTAATCAGTTCCAGCTGAGAAAGTTAACTATATTGACATCATATACAGTGTAAGGGTTCAGTACCAAATTATGTTCTGGTTAAAAATAGTTTAATAAAAAATATCATGGAGCCCAGATGAAAGGAATTAAACTGGTCTGCAAACACTGATTTCAAATGGAAAATCTACATCCATAAAAAATTCTAGTTAGGTTGAGATAGGTGCTGTTCATGAATGATATATACCTATTTGCTGTTCTGATCTAGAAGAAAGTATAAAATAATTGCTTAGGAAATGATGATGTTAAAAAACACCTGAATGACAATAAAGCTATGAGGAAAAGATTGCCTGACGATGAACTTCCTTTGCGTGGTTTGTGGAACAAGCTAAGATCTCAGAATTTCCCTTTGTAAACTTATACTATGAACTATGAACTTAGACATGGTGCATTGAAGAAAAAAAAAAAGTAAAAATATTTATCTAACTATATTTATTTTAATTTAATATATCATTTTAATATTAGTTGTTTTTTAACTCAAAACCCCTCCCAATCTGAAAAGCAAGTATCTTGCTCTCAAACTGTAAATCTCAGCATTGCCTCTAACATCTTTCTTCCAGAACGTAACTCCAGGAAAACCTTTATGATTCTGATAGAGGGGCATATTCAGATGGAATACGAGTCCATCAATTTTTCTCCAATTAGTCATGTTAATATTAGGACTACAAAGTAGGTCATGCATACCAGATGGGCAGCATTGATCTGGAATTATATGACATGGAAAAGAATCCAGAGCCACAGTAACTAATCAGCTAGGTATGAATGAGGAATATCAGCTTGGGGTTAGAAGAGAGCACAACAGGCAGCATTGTTTAAAGTTGTATAAACCACTGTACAAAAAGAAAACCGAAAAAATATAGAAATTTTAGAGAAGTCACTAGAATTACTGGAAGTGTGCAACATTGTGAGTATGTGGGTTATGGTTAGGCCATTTCTTAAGTTTTCCTTGGATAAATAAAACATAATAAGCTTCCAGAGGAAGACATTTTGAGGTTGGGTAGCTATTTAACCTAGCACAATTTTTTTCGAATATGTCATATCCCCCCAAACACAGAAAAGCTGAAAATACATTAACATGACTTGAACTATTGTCTTTGAAATAGTGACAAATAGAACGACTACAACTTTACCTCGAGATCAGACACAGCCAGGACTAATCTTCGGCTCCAACAGCAAGTAGCAAAGACAATGATATCCATAAAGCTAACATCATCTACACCACTGTGCCCACAAATCCCTGTTAAGCCCACTGAAAGCAGACCACAGCTTGTGCCTCCTCCTGAATGTGCCAGGGCAGTGCTTGGACTGACTACGGCTGTGCCAAGGAGCACAACAACTATGAAGTGATATGGAAAAGTCTGGCCCTGGGCAAGTTGACTGGGACAAAGGTAGTCAATGCAGTCACATAAAATTAGCCTCCCTTCTCCTTTATTTTTTTTTCTGTTCACAAATGATTGCTCTACACTTGCATCCCGCTTGCCCTCGTGGCTGACCAACACCACCACCAAAAGGGTTAATGTTCTGCTCTGAGATTTGTCATTAACTTGGTGCATTGCTTTAGGCTACTGAATTAAGCTATTTCGCCAGATTCTCCCTACCTGAATTAGATGTGCAGTGTCCTAGTTCTCCCCAGGACAATCCTGTTCCTTTAGTGGCTACACTGCAAACCTCAGTGAGGTTGCTCTTTGAAAGATGTAAACTGAATAGTGTGGATCCAGACCTTTGTGCCTTAGGTTGTTTATCCATAAAAAATTCACTACATATCCTTCCTGATGTGATAAGAAAAACTGATTACTGTTTTCCGGTCTCAGAGAATTTTCCATGAACAAATCTTGTACAGCTGCTGATGATTTCTTCCTTGCTAGACAGCGACAGTGTGCTTTGTGGCTTTGCAGCAGACCTATTTTGTATTAGTAGATTTCAGTCAATTATTCAAATTATTTTCTGATGAAATTAATGCACTTAATAAAGCATAGACAGTTTTAACACTGAGCAAAGGAGCTTAAACCACATGCGGATAGTTTTCTTTTACAGAAATCCTCTCAAATTCACACTCTCTCTAAGGAATTTCTGTCATGGCCAGTGATCTTCATTGCCAGCCGCAGTAGGAAGCTCTGCCTCAATCACTGGTATAGCTGTAAGCTCTCTCTACCTGAGAAACCCCCAACCCAAAGATTAGGCACACCAATAACAGCCTCAGATGTTTTCTTCTGCAAAGAAAAAAATTGGTTTTATGTCTGTCCTTCAGCTGCCTTGTCTCAGTTTAGGTCCCTCGGGGTATATCGAGCTGGTGGGCTTGGGCAGTGAACTTCCTCCCTCCTGCCAGATTGAGGCAGCATCCCACAGTTCTCACAGCTCGGACTGTAAGATGGTCTTTTTTATGTGGATGTAATGGATGAGGACCCAGGGGCAAACGGTTGACCATTTCATAACAGAGACCCAGTGATATGCAAAGCTTTCATGGAATAAGGACTTATGCCTGATTTCAACTTTGCACTCTCTGTCTGTTCTAATATCCTTCCAAATTGTGTGACAGGGTTGAGAGACACGGCAAGAGGAAAGCGCGTTAAGAGGTTTACAACAGTACTCCTTTTTTCCAGGAGCAGCGTTAACAAGAAAAGACCCTGTTCCTGGCACAGTCCCATAGTAGACATTAATCTCAGCCCTCTGGGATGATAAGGGAATGAGACCCTTGAAGACTCAGTGTCTTTTCTGAGAATTACTTTTAATAGTTCAGCTAAAATGACCAAGCTGACCAAATCATAGACCTGTGCAAACCAGAAGTATCCGATTTATATTGTTATTTCTTGGGTTTTGCTTTCTCTATTAAATAAAAAAAGTTTTTGAATGTTCTCTTTCAGTTTAATCATCCTTGCATGTTTTTGTATAGAGTCCATGCAAACATTTATGAAACACTTAATATTCTTTTTTCTAATGTCACCTAGTGGCAAGAGCTTATCAATATTTCTCAAGAGACCTGGGAGTTAAAAGCACCAAGGCTTTCAGTGGAAATGCAAGCAATCATTTCTATATGTTGGCATTTTTTTCTCCATAGACCTGGAAAGCAATGTGATAATGAAAGGTTTGTTTGTGATGGCTAGATTAACAAGCTGCAGCTGAATAGAGAGCAAATGTTGTGTGGTTTCCCCATGTTCCTCAAGTTGATTTTCTTTATCAGAAGACACTAACACTTGTGTTGTTTTTGGTCACTTGGCACAGTTCTCATGTTGATACGTCAGATTTTTTCATTCTTTTGGCTTTGCCTATTTAATACATCTCTTTTGGTGATTAATGCTGTGGACTCCTCTATCAAAAAATCCTCCAGCCAGGCAGCACTTGGAATGAAAAGCTCAGGGTTCTGCCAGTCAGCCCTGATGAGAGGACTAGGAAAGGAAATAAGAGGATTTTCAGTTTCTGGTGTGTACCTCTTTTTCTGTATATATTTATTGTATTCACATCTAAAAGGAAAAAATCATGTTGTCTTGTTACTGAAAGATTACGCAAGAGAAATCTATTTAGAGGAAAACATACTTATGGAAAAATTGACAAAAAATACATTCACAGAATGAGTGGATTCTGTATAAACTCAGAGTTATATATAATCTTCTGTCATGTGCATCCTTCTCTTTAGAATGATAAGATCTCTAAGTCCCATTAACCCCACTTGTTTTAAAATCTCCGATTGGCTATTTACTTTATTACCCAAAATGGAAGAAGTGTCTCAGGCTTCATTTGTTAAGTGCAAATATTCAAATCATCATCAAGTCTGTGACATGCACTGAATACAAGCCATCCTGTTACGCAGGTGATCACCAATGTCTGGATACTTCAGGCAGGTACTGTATTTGCAAGTACTTTCCGACACTTATAAAAGCTGGTTTAAATATTAAAATTCTATTTTTCCTCTAATAAAAGAATGTACTTCATGCAAGAGATATTAATAAGTACTCATTAGTATTTATGGAGGGTTAATATATTGCTATGAAGCCAAATACTATTTTTTCATATTCAAATAACTGTGTTATTTAATTTTCAAATTGATATGGAAAGGATTTTTGTTAGATGCTGATTTTTATCAGTATGTGCTATAATACATGATGGGACATGTAAAAGTGCTATGTGAATAAGTGATATTGTTACTAGAAATCTTGTCAATTGGTGATATGATTGAAAGATAAAAGCAACAAATGGATTTAAGCTGTTGGGCAGATATGAGATCCTTGGGTTTTTATCCTTTCATTGTTTTGGTTTCGGTTTTATCATATTTCTTTTGCTTACATGGCTTGCTAACTATGTAGTTTCTATAGCAACATCCATTGACCGTTGAAATAATGAAAGCCACAGCAACTCTCCTGCAGTGAAATCCCTCATGCTGACAAGCACAACTCCTATTTTCTTTGTCCACTGTTGCCCATTACTTACACGACCAACTCATTTGTCAACATATTCAAGGTATTCGCTAATTACTTTTGAATTTGATTAATGTAGACAACACATCTAACAGAATAACATTCTAACAAAGAATTAAAATAGGAATCCTTTTTGTGTGCCGGAAATACAATTTCTCAGCCGTGGAAGGATTTCCAGTATGTATTTGTGATATTTAGAGGAAAAAAATACTTGAATTTTGAAAAACCAAACCAATCAAACAAACCTTAGTTTCTTTAACTTAATTTTAAAATTTTTTTAAGACTACCTCTCTGGACCGCTGTATTTTATGGCTCATGAATTTGATTCCAAATTAACAGCAAACAGGATCAATGCCTGAATGCTAGACCTGAGGGAAGGATGTAGGAGGAGCAGGAAGTGGTTCTGGTCATTTGGTAGATGGCATTTAAGCTTTGTATCTCACTGAATCAATGGTTCGTTGTGAAGTTAGAGGGCCCTTTACTGTTGGAGGTGCCATCTTCCAGTTGAAATAAAGAACTAACCACTGATGCTAACTAAAGAGCCTGTAGAAATTCCTCTGTTAATCTAAAGATGCTGACCATTCTGCCATGCAAGTAACTGTATTTTTCCAATTTCAGTTCTCCAAGTGGTTACGCTATATAAAGCAGGAGCGAACTGCTCTTGGGTTTTAGTCAGATGTAGCTCATCCTCTGTTGATGTGAAGCTTCTGGATTGCATGCTACCTGTAAAATGGAGGACAGAGGCCACCTATTCTGAACTCCTGGTATGTGGGTAAGCAAGCTCATGGAGGCTTCTGCCTTTGCCCTGCTCTGGCCCACCCTGATGCCCTCTAGGCAGGGAAATGGTGAAATCTGTGGAGAGCAACTGTGGTCTTTAGCCTATGGATCACTTTCCAAAACTTTGCTTTGCCAGAGCTCTTCAATCTGTGTGGCGGCTGGCAGTATGAGTGCAGTGGTATAAGATTAAGAGGGATAATGATGGCTCTTTCTAGTACAGAGTGACGACAGCTTGCTTAGCTTATTCTCTTAGAGTGGTATGCTTTCTTGTTGTGAACTAGTAATCACTATATGCGTTTTGGAGCCGGATGTAGCACTTACCTACTTTTGTAAGATTTAATGCTGATGAACTGATTTCAACTGCTGATGGAATAGTTAAGTTGAGTATTAATCAAAATCAAATCATGAGTGCTGGTAAATTATAAAGGCACTTGACATTTTTCAGTGACTTTTTTCCCCTTTTACAAAGATTGGTTTGAAACCAATCCAGACACCACAAAAATTATGTATTGTGTCCTTTTGGATTTGCCTCAATGATGCAAAATACAACTTTGGAAGTTTTTATTTGATTGCTGGCATGATTTATCCCTTTTCAAAGTAGCAAAGTAAAGGAAAATGTAGGGAGAGGAGTAAAACCTAAAAGAGTCAAAATAACAGTTTAAATACTCATAGAACGCTTTGACTGAACACAGTTTCTGATTTCGTTTTGCAGAACAACAATGTAAAAAGCGGTGTGGATGAGCAATACTGTCAGCCTGGTCAGCACAAAGCTTGACATCTGAGAAGGACACGTAGAGAGAAAATAACTGAGAGGTTATGCCACCGGAGGAGATTAAGTTCTGCAGAGGGTTAATTGCTGTTTTCTGTAAGGCTACTCTGACTGATAATGCTTTCATTTTTTTTTTCTGGTCATAAAACTTACCTTTGCTTATAGAAAGGATAAAATACAAGCAGTAAAAAAAATGTGGCAATATGTGAAATAGTAATTTTTTTTTTTTGGTCATAGCTGCTTTAATAATTAGCTTTGGTTCATCTTCCAGCTGCGTCATGAAACACTGTTTGACTTGGCTATTTTTTTAATGATAAACAAACTTTAACTGCAACTGGCCAGCTCTGAACTTCATAGATCTTCAGGCCAGCAGTGGACATAGCTGATAAGGAACTGAGTCACACAGGGAAAAACACAGAAAATCCTCTAATGGGCCAGCTGCTACTTTGCACGGGACGTCACAGAACTTGGAGGAACTCAGCAGGATCTGAGAGAGCTTGTGAGTCTGGGAATAGCTGGCACTAGTCTTTATTCCTGAGGTTAGCAGGCACGGACAGTCACTGCATTGGAAGTGTTGTAGCCAGTGATCTCCCACAGGGTCTCCTAGCTCCCACTGTTTGCAACCACACTCTTGTATTACCCTCTAGCACTAAGCACTGGGTGAAGACAGGTTTGAATCAGCCTCTTGTGATACCTGTAGGCTAAATGAGCCTAAATCCCCAAAGCGTCTTGGGGATGTTGAAATGCTTATTTGTTTTAAAAAAGAAAATTCTGACCAGCTCCAATTTTTAAATGGAAAACACAGGTACTTCAGGCACGTGGTGTACCAGGAAGCAGTTATTTGCTGATTTGGATCATCTCACTTTTATTTAGTAATGGATGTGAATCTTTAAAGTTTCGTGTAGGTCCTCAACTTCACGTCTTTAATCTAACAGCAGATAAATTGGAAAAGTATGCTTGAGTGCATATGAGATCAGGTTACCACCTATTGAGATGCAAGGTCAGAAGAGGAAAAGCCAAAATTTGCTGTCGTGCATTTGGTTGAAAGTAAATAACTTTATCTGCTTCCTTGGAGGTGCTCTGATTTGGTGCGTCCAAACCCAGCATTTCACGCAGTATCTTCAAGGTGAAACCAGATCGTAGATTTTTCCTACTTGAAAATCTCAAATTTTCTTTTAGCTTTAACAAATTTAAAGACATTTTTGTTTCTACATAAGCCAGTGAAAGTTGTATGCACTACCTCAATTTTTCGATAAAATAGCTGGGATCTGAAGTTCTTTATCTGGATTCATGGAAAATAGTTTGTTGCCACCATCTAAAACAATTTCAGACAAGTCTTTTGCAAGGGAAAAACAGGGTCTTCAATAAACTGCTTAACATTGCTTTAATGCAATTGATTTTTTTGTTAGAGTGTGATAAGCTCTTAAGAGTTTAAACCCTCTCAGGCATTTAACATACAAATGTTCAACACAGTTTTGCACTAGCTTTCACCTGAAATAAACCAACACAGGAAAGTAGGATTGCACAGGCGTAATTCACCAAAGGATGTGATCTAACTGGTTTGCTTTTCCTATCACATCAAATACACTCCTTAGGGCAAATCACTTAATCTCAAGTTTAGTGTTGTAAACTGACTGAATTTACTGGTAACATGGATTATTCTCAAGGTTTATGCCATAGTAGCCAAAATCAGCTACAGTCTCTTCAATTTAATAATGTTGTATTTGGACAGATGATTGTTCACTTGAGTATTTTGAAATAGGAGTCATTTACCATGCAGAATCTGTTCAATCAATTTCATGGCTTGGATACATTGTCCTTAGCTAATGGGTATCAACTTAATTGCTGCATGGAAATGTTCCTCTGCTGTACAGTTCTTGCTATGGTGGTATGCTGTTTTCAGTAATCATCTCTCAGGAGTAGGTTGATGTTAATTTATAGATTTAAATTCATTCACAACTAGCTGACCATTTACTAGGGCATGAAAATCGAGAATTTAATTTGATATTTCTCAGATGAGCTTGTCAAATCTGTTTATTGCATAGTACAATTTTATGGTCATAAATGTCTAGACTTACAAATTACCTACACTGCTAGGCCTCTGAGCCAAAAAAGATTTCAGTAAATGTTTTGGATAGTCAGCCTCGACAGCTACAGTCTGGTGAATCTTACTAGAGGAAAACCCGAACACAACAGCATACTGTTTAGTTTAGCATTTTTTACATCACTTTTACATTCATTTCTAGTTCAGTTTCAAAATAAGTAACAATCATTAGGAACCTTTGATAATAAAAATTAAGCTGAACTTTGTCTTTCAGTTCATGTCACTCCTTTATATAGACTACTGTAATATTATTGAACTTTAATGAACTTTAATTTAGTGGAATTACTTATTGAATCTTTAAAGTTGTGTTTTCACTAAAACAAGTCTGCACTGAATCTACAGCAGTTCTGATGCATCTGAAAACATTTATAAAGCTGTAGCATATTAAGTTGATACACCAGGCTACTTCAAAATTGTTCCAAATCCTGTCTTAGGTGATGCTTATATGTTCTTCTCAACGCATAACAATGATTCTTTCTGCTTATTAGACATATTTGTCTTACAGTGGAAAGAGCTTCCAGAAAAGGCACTAAATGCAGAGGCAGCCCAAATGATTCACACAGACTGGGCACCTAACTTCCTCATGGCTGAACCTAAACGATATGCACGACACGTTATAAAATGACCACACTAATTAGAGTGTCTCTTGGCTGCTGCATTTTCAACGTGTGAGGAAAGGTAACTGTAGTTTTGTTTTGTTCTGCCAAATGGGGTGAGTGCTTTCATACCACTCCAGAGCCACAGTGGCAGGAAAAAAGAAAAAGGACCATTCTGTCAGTAAAGCCTGTAGCCCAAAAGCAGAGCCCTTGTGCTCCACTCCTGTTTTTACCTCACGCTGTAGCCATGTCACATCATTTCTCTAGCATCTCTCTTTTCCTTCCCTTTCCATAAAATGTGGGTAGCAAAGCTATCCTTCAGTAAACCACAGATATGTAAGAGTGCATTAAGCTTCTTGTACGACAGTTCTCATGCAAGTGCTAGATATTCTGTTATGTAATATGGATGTTCTTCCATGTGGTTGTCTTTTGATGTTAAGGAAAGACTGAAGCAGTTTAAATACAGCACAGATTTACAGATGGGTGACATGGAGACAAATGATGAGGCAGTCCATCTGCTGCCTCAGTGAAAATGTTTTCCGTTGCAGGGAATTTGTATTTTAATACAGACAGTTTCCACACAGTATAATATGTTCTGCAGTTCTGTAAGACAGACTGGATTCAAAAGCAAATGGCCTGCTTTTCCATCCATAACATGGATTGCTTCTAGATTACTGACATGACAACCAGTTCAACGACACTGGTAGGGGGCAAAGAGGCTCTTGAGAGATCTAAGTAGTCCATTCACCAGTATTCTCTGGCCCATACCCAGCTATGAACTGACTTCCCTCTTGTCAGATTTTTATGACAACCATTTAAATCAATATGACTGTCGAGACATATGGCAACAATAACACTCTGAGTTTCTGCCCATTACCACTCCAGCAGGAAACCAAGAACGTGCAGTATTTGTTATTGCTTATTGCAGGGATTCACTGAAGAATATCTCCTTCTTAAATAATAGATTCTCTGTGACTGTGTCAATGGCAATCAATACCGTGGATGCTATCAGTGGAGCTGCTAAGATATCAGTGTGCAGAAGGAGTTCTCCTGCTTTTTGGCCATCTGGAGCCATATTCAGAAAATGTTGCCGGAATCTTAATGCGCACCTGTTCTTACCAAGACATATTTTAAAATATTAGATATTAATCTTCCTACAGAGAACCCTATGAGACAAGGCTACACTAATGTATGTTTCCGGGGCTTCTGCTTCATGGATGACTTCACATTTGAGTGCTGCAGACTGTGGAGAGAATTCATTGAACAGAACTTCTTTCAGTGAGCACATTAGAGCCATGATTTGCAGCCTTTATCAGTCATGAATTTAGTCTGGAAAGTACACATTTTGCTCCCTGTATTTCTAGGTCCTGGCAGATCTTTCTTCAGATGATGCAGTGTTGGTAGAGCTCAACAGGGAATTTTAGTGCATGGCTGTTTCGGTGAAAGGTTTGACTCTGGAATTTCCATTTCTGCTTGGTTCAGTGTGTGAAATGGACATGATCCAAAGTCTCTGGATTTTCTGATTAGTCATTCTCAAGTAGGGCTAACGACCGAAGAAACTGGGGATTCCCCCCTGTCTCTTTATTTTTTGGCAGGAACTGTTGTTTTGTTACTTTGTTGCTGTGTTGGGAGGAGAGAGATCTGGTTTTTTACTGTAACTGTTATTTATATGATATTCTGCATATGCTCCCAAGGCAGAACAAATGTGGACATATTTAAGAGGAAAAAACCCCATGGGACTGCACTAGCTAAGATGACGGTGAAGTTGAGACATGAAAATGCAGTGATATCAGATCCACAGAGAGCTGTATGGCACTGCAGTAAAATGACTGCTGGTACCTCATTTGGCTAGCTTCTTCATCTGTACCCTAATTTTAGAATAATAAGTAGATATCCGAAGAAGTATAACAGGTCTCCTGTACCAACAACTGATAGGGCCTTTTTGATGTTCCTTCTAATTCTTAAGTTTTTATTAATCTCAATCACAGAGAGGCATAAATTTGTGCATTAGTGTGTGATTACAACCTCTGTTGTGTACGTAATCACAAATAATTTTAATTTAGAAAATACATACTATCGAGTAGATCTCTGTTATGGGCAAGTAACATGAAGACTTACAACTCTGAAATTAATTTTTCAGAGAGCTTTTTAATGATATGGTACAATTTAAGTCTGACATCTTTGAAGTTGTAACTCAAAAGTTTTCAAGAAGTTATATACGTTTATACATTTCACCTAAAGAGAGGCAACAACTTGAATTGTACTTAGCCCTTGTTATTGCAATATTCTAATGGTTCTTACATCAGATGAATCTATGAGTAGAAATAAGGGAAGGTTTTTTAAGGGTTTGAGACCACATTAAAGATATATGTTTGTTTCCCTCTTTCTTTTCTGTTTTTTAATCCAATTCCGCCCCTCCCCCCTGATATTAAAGTTCAGTACCGAATTAATTCTAAAGTTCTGGCTTGGTTGCTCCCATTGACTTTTGTGGGAGTTTATGTGATTAAGAGTGAACAAAATCTTTTGGATAGAGCCAACCATTCATGCTTTTAATGGCTGTCAGGTGTCAGCTTCCTTCAAGGCTTACTCCATTGGTGAAAATAAAATTAGTTATAGAATAAACCATTTTTCAACATGAAAAAAGATGATATCATCTGATCCAAAATAAAACCCCACAGATTAGGCTTTAAGCACACTGAAAGGGTGAGCTAAAACTTGCAAAATCAACTTTGATTGGGGCTTTTGTATAATGCTGGCACCTAAACCATTGGAGTGATTTAGAGAGATTACCCCCAGTATTATATAGCTCTAGAGGCACACATAGCTTTCTAGATATCTTGCTGGTGGTCTTGAAATTTTGCTAGAAATCTTAAGTTCACATCTTGTACATATGCATAAATACTTTGACTTGAGCCACTAGGGGACCAAACTCTCCCTCATTTTCATCATGGTCCAGCTGGAAATCAGAAAAACACATGAATACCTTAGCCCTGAGAAACACCAGACTCTAGACTGGTAACACTGAGTCTGGCATAGAGACCACAAATCCCATTTTGGTTACTAAAGACTAACAGCAAAGCAAACATTGCTGAAAGTGAAAAGGAGAGAATTAAAGTCTGCATCTCTTTTTGTATAATGACCTATTGGTTTGAGCAACTGCGTAGCAAGGAGAAACCGAGGGTCAGTTCCCTTCACAGCCTGAGAACATAAAAATTTCTTACATCCAACACTTGCTGAGTATGTAGTGCACTCAAGCCAGACAGTGTTTCAGAGACATCTTGCTCTCATATGATTGACACTGGCCACCATGGAGTTCATCAGTCATGGAGTTAGAAGAGGAACAAGCCAGGAGGAACACGACTTGTAACTATTGATGGTGTGACGGCTGGGATATTCAGACTGGCTAGAAGATGTCTTAGTCCTGGCTTGAGCTCTGAGCACTGCTTCTCTATGGAGAAATTCATTAAAATATAAACACCACCTAATTTCAAATTAGTTCCATATACCAAATATAGGTCTAAATTTTGAAAGTAGTTCAGCAAAAGTCCAGAAGCAAAGGTAAAGGAAGGCACATCAGAAGTTTTTTAAGATATATTCTGTGTCATAGCTCTTAAGAAGGTGGTGAAATTTCTTTATATACCTTCAGGCTTTCTTGAGCTGTTTTTCTTGGACTAGACACCATGGTAGCACCTAACTCAGTCTAGCAAGTCTGAAGTCTGTCTCTCTGAATGTCTTAAAATGTAATTTGAGCTTCCAATGTGGGCATTTTTGATTTTTCTGTGACATTTAGATAATCTTTTTTCTGAAGGTGTCCCACTCACTCCCTTCTAGTCTGCTAATGCAATTAATTAGAGAGTTAGGTAGATGATTTAATGTGTTTGGATGACAGTTTCAAAACAGGGTGTTATTTTGTAAACTGATTATTATTTATAATCACAGAAGAATATTTAAAAGTTATTTTAAAGGACATTAATATTTTTAAAATAATTTATACTTTTAAAATAATAGTTTTTAGAAAGAAGCACAGAAGGGACTAGTTTACACATTTTACTGATTCTTTCATAATGTTATTGAAAGGATAGAAATTCTCATATATATTTAGTCTAATTTTATCTGGTAAGGCACAGATTTCTTTTTAGGAAGTTCTTCCTTACAGAGTGAGTTTTCAAATATGCGTTTCAAAAGCAGCACATGTAAAATGACATTACAGTGCTTCTTATTTTCATTTCCACATCTTTAAGTTTTACCTCTGTCAGATTACATGAAAGGAAGACTGTGTTTGGAATCACGGTTTCTCCGAACCTCCTCAATATTCTAGAGACGTCAGCCTCCCCTGGAGTACGTCTCCGATTGTCTGTCTAATTCCTTTGTTTCACAAGGGAACTGAGCTGAGCATAGCTTTGTGATTTTTTGTTCTTGAAGTACTATAAAGAAATAGATAATGATCGCGTGCAGTGTTCTATACTGAATGTTGCTGGCTACTCAGATCAAAGCAGGGAATTGCTTTCTTATCCAATGTTTTAGAAAAACACTCGTCTAAATGGTTTCCCCAGGAAAAAGGGCATTTTCACAGCTTCTTGTCACACATGTGTGCCTTGTTGTATTCGACTAAGCATAACACTGTTGTCGGTTTCCATAGGTGAATGAGAAAAATAAATATTTCCACCTACGCTTATGCTGCTAACTTAATATTTGTACTATTTAATTAAATATGTCGTTCCATTACCAGTGTCATTCTACCATGAAAATGGTAACATACTGATTTTATTTTTTTTCTACATTGTTTCACAACGCTTTACCTTGCAATGTGTAGCCAACTAGCTTTGTTTGCATAAAGATAAGCTACTTCATTGCCACTGTAGAACTTCAGAATAACTTGCATCGATGCTGAAGAAACAGCTAAGAACAATGGAAAGTCAAGTAATATATGGCTAAATTTATTATGCTAAAATCTTATTCCAGCTATCTTAGAATGGCTCTCATTTTCATCAAAAAGCTTTCAGTACTTCAAAGAAGGTAGTGGCAGGAACTTGCCAGGAAGCCAAGAAAACCCTCTCCCAGACAGGCGTTGTTAAAGGAGTATGTTGGGTAAATCCATATGAAAAGCATCATCTTTAGATGTTGCGTCTTTATTTCTATCATTTCAGTCTCTTTCTTGGAAATTATTGTTGTAGAAGGCCTTATTTTTAATATTATTTTCATCTTCTCTAACTTAATATGTCTAATTATATACCATGTATAACCTAGTGAGGTGCACCTAAAAATACAGACCTAGTTAGGGAATAAAGCAGCTGCTCAAAATAGGTCGCATGAAGACAAAATCAAACTCGTTTACGTCTTTTTCCTCAGTTACAGGAAACTGGCTATTATTTGTTATTCGTGCCTATATTGTTTCCGTAGAGAGATACAATATGAAATGTACGCTTCTAGAACATTCTTTCCCCAAGAGGTCCAGAAGGGCTCATAAGAGCATAAAATGCTGTCCAAATTAAGCTGCTAATGATGTGGGTATGAAGCATAATTTGAAAAAAATCAGCGATGAAACCTTTCTTTCCCAGTGCTGTAGCAATGATTTCATATGACTAGTTCCAATATATCTTTTGGACATGACTGGCTGAGTAAAGAGGAAAAGATGGAGAGCTACTACTGACATAAGCACACTCTGATGGTTAATTCAGTATTTTTGCCAGATGCCTACAAGAGTTCTATCTCAAAGTGAAAAATATTAATGGTCACTTCCCACTTTTTGATCTTTGTTTTAGACAGCTGTACAGCAGGAAAATGTGGTTAATGAAAAGTGTAAGACGTTGGTCAGTTGTTGATCAAGAGATTCTGGCGGTTGATGATGAAAGTATCAAGGGAAAAAGAATAGAAAGTATTTCTTTTAGGCTTTGAGGAAGATGTGGAATTATGACTTAGAAACTCTTCTCTCTCCAGACTATTAAATCCCTCCCATTTTCACACCCACCAAGTAGATGATGTTCTGCATTCTACACAATAAATCTTGCAAGTATAAGAACATGGAGACTGTTTTGCAGTTAGTCAGAAGGGCCTGATTACACCTCCAGGGTTAACTCCAGAACAAATACGTAGTTCTGAAAACCTAAATAATTACCGACTTGAGAAGTGCAATACTGGAAGGACATGATATGGTATAGAATTTGGTTATTGCGTCTTTTCTTTGAGAGGTGCCTATTAGAAAATATTTTTAAAAAGAAGGAAAAGTTTATATTTCCAACAAATTTTAAATAACAATTTGAACAACAAACCAAGCTGAGTAGACCAATTATATGAGATCAATTTTTCAATTAAATTGTAAGTTCAATAGAATGTGTGCTCACATTTAGTGTCATATCTAACTTTGCCATCTACTTTTAGTTGCTTCCAATATTGGAGTATTTTTATAAACTTAACTGGTTATGCAGACAGCTGATCACTAAATGATTTAGCTGAAGTTAGGCTTGCGGCACTAGATTACCATCTGCATTAGAAACTTTGATACTTTTAGGAACTTTGTCATAAAGAGTTAAATCCTCAGTTTTGCAGGCTGCTGGCTTGACTCTTGACTCATCTGAGCAGTTCTTACACACTTTGGCTGAGCTCAAACATCATGTATACTGCTTGAAGTCCATTGACTTCAAGATAAAGATAAGCTACTTCATTGCCATTGTAGAACTTCAGAATAACTTGCATCGATGCTGAAGAAACAGCTAAGAACAATGGAAAGTCAAGTAATATATGGCTAAATTTATTATGCTAAAATCTTATTCCAGCTATCTTAGAATGGCTCTCATTTTCATCAAAAAGAAGTTTCTCCTGGTTTAGAGTTGCATAAGAAAGGTGCAAATCATCTGGACGGCTCTGCCTGTGCAATCGAGGGCATCCCACCCAGGGAGCAATCTCTTGCCTCCAAATCAAATGGTATAAGGTGGGTCCTAACTGTATTTTCTTGAGCAGAGTGAATAACGTACTGAGCATGTAGCCTACACTATCCTCTGGGCATACTGTGGTGCTCCCATGGGTTCAGATGTTATTTTTGGGTTTGTGTCTTTTTCAGCAAAAATGTCTTAAACAATACGAGGTGTGCCACAGCCACCAGACCAGTGTTTTCACGGAAAGAAGTTGCAGGTGCATGTTTGAGAAGGTGAGCCCTGTCCAGGTTGAAGGTAGATGCTGCCCGTGTTCAGTTCTGTCTTCTTATAGCCTTTTCAGGAATTATGTCAGGGTCAAACCATTCTGGGAAGCACGAACATCATGATCCTGGAGGAACTGTCTGGGTCACTCTGAAAGAAAGCCTGAGAATAAGTGTAGGTAGTGAGACAATAAGGGTGAAACTTAAGAGGCGAAACACAGAGGTAAAGTATTTGTCAGTGGAGGCTGATCCCGTAAGGCTTACTAACGGCAAGAGCAAGGTCTTGTCATGTAAATGAAAGTCCTCTTAAATAAAGTCCAGCCTTATCAGTAAAGATTTGTACAGCTGTTTATTAAGAGGATTGCAAAGAAATAGATAGTAGAAACTTGAAAAATACAGTCACAAGACGCACTGATTTTCATTTTACATCAAAAAAAATCTGCCAAACATGTACTTTAGCAATGTATACTTGTGAGTAATTCAAAAGAAAAACTAAGAAAAGATATCACCAATGTTTATAGCTGAACTGTTTTTTTCCCCAGGCAAGTAATCAGATTTTGGTAATGGTTTTAAATTGCATGCTTACATGTTACAAATGCCTTTAAAGATTTTAAATCTGTACCTGGTTTCTATTCAGATTGTGTCTCTCTGTAATTTAAATCTGGTACAGTAATGAGGAAAATATAACCACAATAATCAAAACAAGATCATGGAATAAAATTGATTAAAGCGAAAACTCAACCTAGCTATATAAAATAGTGCTAATAGTAATAGCTGAAGCGAGGATATTTAAGATCTAAGGATCTTGCATTCTTTTTTTATGATCTAATAGAAGCTACTATTACAGCACTATTGTTTTGCTATAAGGCCTTTGAGTAAATGGAAAAAGGTTCTTTCCAAAGAACTTTCCTCAGAGACTTAATAAGCTGTTTTAGCTGAAAAGACATCTGATAAAAGTTACAAAATTCTTGCGATAAGTAAAGTTACTTCTTCTAAAAAATCACTCTCCTCCCTTCTCTCTCACTCTTTTCTTTCCTGAGTAACTGTAAATCCATGATGGTCACAGTTGCATACTGCATTGTAAGCAACTGGGAACTGTTAGAAGTTAAAGAGCTAGTATTTGGCACTTATGCATGTAACTGAAATACTGTTTCTTCCTTCATAATTCGGGTGTGCTTTTCATCAGCAGGAATATGTGTCTGTAGTGTGAAATTCCGTTAGCTGATACTGGAATTGCCCTAGTGCAATAGCAGCAATATGAAAAGGCTCATGTCTAATTCGTTGCAGTACCCCCAAGCCTCCCCCTACCCCAGCGCAGGAAGGCAGGAAGGCATGATCCTCCTGTAAAAGAATGCTGCATAGGCTTTCCTCCAGAATACAACTCTCTGGGATGAAATATGGGACAAGTTCATTTTTTCATAGACTTCAGGTACTCCTGACCTGTTGATCTTTTGTATGTCTCTATTTTTTTGGCTTGACAGACCACATGCCAACGTGCAGCCTGGAATTCCTCATCCATGTGATTTATTGTTTACAGCTGTTTGAGTAGTTCAGACATGGCAGCTGCTTTTCAGATGTCCTCAAATTAGAATGAAAGTCTTAGATAGAGGTCTTAATGCAAACCTGCGTGCTTGCAGAATGAAAGGGGAAAAAGCTGATGAAAAAATCATCTGAGTTCTGCTCTGAAAGCTCTCAATTGATCTCAGCCTTGAGGGCAAAGGAAAATGTTTGGTTTATTTCATAAGCTCATTAGGTTTGGGAGAGCCTATTTGGCATTTGCTATTGACTGGGCCTGAGTGAAAAGTGATCACTGGCAGGATGCTCAATACGAGATCGATAACAAGCGTGTGATTGGATTAGGTACTTGATCAATGCTTTGTGCTAATATATTAACAAGCAAATTACCAGGCAGCCCGTAAGAGCAGAGTGCTGACTATAATTTTATTACAAACTATCGTGATCTAATGACCCTTGAAGTGCAAAAGGTTATTTTTAGAGTCAAAAGGCCTAAAAGTACTTTGAGTGATGCTGCATTATTTCAGAAAGTCTTTCCCTCAGTTAGCTAGCATTCAGTCACGTGGTTAAAATAGGTACCTTTTGCATTCTTCCAAAAGGTTCAGACCAGTTTTAGCCATGCTGGTGGGATAGAAACGGGAGAACAAGAGACAGCATTTCAATGGGCAGTTAAAGGTGGCAACACTTCCACAAGAGCTGGGAAATAACTGGAGAGGAGAGTGGGGAAGGAGGTGGCTCCTGGGGGGACAGGAGAGCTTTAAGAAGCAGCACCAGGGACTGAGCGGGAAGACTGCCGTGCAGCTGAACGAATTGCTTACAGGCATCTAAGCCTGCAGATAAGGCCGTGCAAGTACTTAAATTTAAATCTGAAAATACTGTATGAAATTTAGGTGTAAGATATAAGGTATTGTAGAAACAGAAATATCACACTTTCTATAGAGTCTATGTTGATTTAACACGTCTACCATGAGACCAGAATAAGGTGTCTGTTTCTTGGGTTACGTTGTCTGGATTCTCAGTACATGAACTGCAGCTGTTAGGTTTCTGTAAAGAGCAGATAGGCATGTCTAAAAGCAAGATCAATGTGGGTCTTCAGACAAGGGGACAAGCTTGTCTTCTGAATTTGGTCATCTCAGCTAAATGGAAAATTAGGAAAAAACGTTGTAAAAAACCTCAACAATCCTGTTCACTTTCTAGTTAGTTCTCATCTTTCCATTTTACAGTGCAAAAGCTAAACTGTTTTCATTTCTGTTTTTTATTGGCATTCTCCCTGATATACTGCAGGAACAAGGTAGGCAAGTGCATAAGTCTTCAAAAAAATAAGCAGTCATGAAGTGCTTGACTTTATATTTGTCTGGACAGACATATTTGCTGGAATTTCAAATTTCCAAGGCTTTGCTCTTGCCCTCCCCCCTCCCCTGTGCCTTTCCTCCCTTCTGAGGGGAGGCCAAAATAGTGGCAGTGAGATGTTATTTGGGGGTGGGCAGGGGGCTCTGCCCTGGCGCAGGGGCCAAGGGGCACCGGTTGCGGCAGCCAGCAAGGGGCAAGGCCTGGGCCAGGCTCCCCATGGTGCGCAGGTTCCCTGCCCGGGCTGACAGCGGCCGGCTGCAGCTGACAAAACAAGCTGCCAGGCTGCTACCCTCGGGGTCCCACTCGGGGAAGAGGAAGCACTGTCAATCAGCGCACACACACGTCCAGCAGGAAACATGATCTCCGCTGGAGCAGCTGCGGTGTTTGATGGGTGCTTGTCAATTGCTTCTGACTTCTCAGGCAAGTGGACGTGGCCAGGCAAGTTACCTGCAGCGTCAGTGTGGGCTGGTTCTCCATGTGTGTGCGCAGACAAAAGGAGTATGTTTGCCCATTTTACTTCACTCTGTGTCTTTTTTTTTATTTTTATTTTACAGAAGGCATTTTCCACTGATGTCAGATGATGAAGCTGGGATATCTGATGATGATGGCTTCAAATCATGTGTGACTCTTTTGCCTTCTCCTTTCTTTTCTTTCCCATTTTAGAATTCCAAAGTGAATGTCTGAAAGTGAATGTTTTCACAGCAACCAACACCTTTATAAATTACTTCAAAGTAATCCGTTTCCTTTTCAAAGCCACATGTTAGGACTTCAAAAATTATCGCAGTCATTATTTTAAAGCAAATTTGGAGGAATTAAAAATTATATATATAATTTTATTTCAGCTACAGGTCTTGCTTATTTAACTTAAAAAAGTATAGGCCCCAGACAACACAATAAAATTAATGGTCTGTGATAGAACAGCTCAGTCAATGAGTCATTGAGTCATCAGGCCACTTAGCATAATTTCAGCACAGACATTATACATTATGCCTCCATGAGGAAATTACTCGAATGAATATTCTGCCATCCATGCCTCTAACCAAGTATATCCAAAATCTTGTTTTGCAATTTTGGACCTCATTTTGAAGCTGAAGGTAGCAAAGAAGTTAAATGGCCGAAATGTCAAAACAGTGTTGAGACACTGAACCAGCTATTATTTTTACTGTAAATGGTTATTGCTCCATAGCTCAAAAAGGTATACACAGTCCTATCACCTGTAGTATGAGGGAAAGGAAGTTGTCACATTTAGCTTGTAGTTTAGCTAGTTGCTACCCATCCTAAACTTAGGGTCTAAAAGTCCTTGGGAATTTTTTTGTTAGAAAATAGCTATATGCCCTTTAAATTACTATTTCTTTTCTGTATTTTTTCACTGTCATTCTGATTACTACACTTGATAAAATCAGTTACTTCTCAGATTTCAAGTTTTCCATAGGTTATTATAGACTAAGAAGTCTAATAGTTGGTAATGCTGTTCGCTTTGTGCAGCTTGAATACATCCTAGCAACTTAAAATAATATTAACTTTTTTCCCTCTAGAAAATCCTCTTCCCCAGTCTTCACAGGCAACAGGTTCCATTCCAATAATAACAGTGAGAGGGAAAACTGTAGCTCCTGACTAAGATAAAGTTTTCCAAGCTGGGATCAAAAGCATTTTTAATGACAATATGTAAATCATTGCCAACTGTAGACCAATACTGTTATGTCACTACCTGCAATATAAAACAAAGTCAAAAAGTGGAGTTAATCATTACATCTTCACTGAAGAATAATGCCTCTTTACTAAACAGTAAAATCCCATTTAATTCTTAAGCTTCCGTAACTCATCCACGGGTTTATCAAATGCTTAAAATGAGCTGTTAAAGAAAATCCTGTCTTAGCAAAGTTCCATGAAGCTATTAGTTCTTCTTGTGTAGCTGTAAATTAATACTGCTCTCCAATGCACACAATATGTGGTTAATTGTACTTCTAGGAATAAGTGATAGAGAAATTTCTTCCTGGAAGAACACCATCTTCTCCAGTGAAGGCCACCTGTTGAAACTTCTAGCGAAAAAGTATTGCAACTACTCAGTGGCTTGCGATGGCTGGTTGGTGAGTCTGAGCAGGCAGAGAGAAGAGTAGGTCGGTCAGCTGTATGTGAGAAAGAGAGGGAAAGAGAGAATAAAAGTAATTTGAGAGTTTCTTAACTGTAGGCCAGGCCAGGAATACTGCATGAGAGGCTGGGAAGGCTAATAATATACTACTAGGCCATTTTAGCAATGCCACTAAATGGATAAGTTAAAAGAGAAATTGAATTGGACCCTTCTGACTGGTTTATACATTTACTCACACAGTGACAGCCCTTGAAGCACAATCTATTATGCTTCAGAAAATTGGCTGGACAAAACAGTAGAGTTCCAAGCATGTACTTTTCAAACCCATAACCCTGGTCTAGCATCATAATAACTAGGAGTCTCAAGATGGGCATATCTTCTTTCTTCTAATAGCAGAAATAGCCACTGTGCCCGGGAAACCGTGGCAGCAGTTCTACCCTCTTCTGTTGAGGAAGTAAAAGATTCATATCCTGTTTATCTCAACATCTCAGATGACAATGTTCAGAGCCTTCTTCCTTTCTCCACCTGACACCATGTCATTCCTCATTGCAATGGTATTGCTTCCCAGGCTGCAGAAGAAAGCAGTCTTGAGAGTAAAATTCTACTAAGCAGCAAGAGATAGCTTTCTTCTCCTAGAGTTTCTTTCTAGGACTGCTTCAAAACCCAGACGGGCACCCCTGCGTTGGTTATAGTTGGCTCGAATTTCAACCCTTCCTTACAAAATGCAGGGAGTGAGAAGATGAAATTTCTTTTGAAATGAAAACTGAGATTGAGACAAAACCATATGAAGCCAGGAATTTAGACTGTAAACTAGGCATAAAGTACCTATACTTTAATCAGGTCTATCCCTAAGTCCATTTTATGACCATTTCATCCTGGTTCTTTGTTGAGACCATTTCAGCGTTTTATTCACATTAGGTGTTGATTTACACTTAGAGATGTTAACCATTCGCATTGAGAATCAGTAATGCTGTGGCTGAACAAGAATGGGTAGTTCATTTACACATCTTGGTAGCTTGCTCACGTGATTGATAGCTTTGCTTCCTGAAAAGGGGAGAGGGCAGAGTCAACTTTTCTATACCCTTTTCTTCCCACATGAAAGCAACACAGGCTTCTCCAAAGACTAGTTGGTTTCATCATCTGGCAGCATGGTAACTCTGCTGCTTTGAGAGCTGTGCTCTGCCTGGGACCCTTCCTTACTCAACAGCGTGGTTCAAATAGGTAGATTTGCAGGAAGAGGAACAACACCAGCATCCTGTTTTCCCTGTCCAGGTACATAAGGGGATGAGTGGGCACCCCTGTTTCTTGGCTCCTTCACTGCAGGGGATCCTCAGAGAAATGGAAAGCCCTCTACAAGCGAAGGGGATCAAGTAAACCAGGCTAAATGATCCACGTGGGCAGTGCAGGTCTGAGTCCCAGCATTATGGAAGGGTAAGTGACCTTTTTTTCCTTGGCTGACTCTCCCAGAGGTTTGGAAATCAATAAGGAAGCAGGAGGTGCTGCAGGATGAATCCAGAGTACATAGGCAAGGATTATAGAAAAGCTTTACCAAGGCAGACATCCAGTAGCCAGCAACGAGTATCAGAGTTCTCTGTGTGCTCTTTTTATTTTTAAGCAAAAAATCCATATGTTTTTTGGCAACAAACCCAAATACCTTCCCTGTGGACTGACACCCTTGTGAATCCCTTGAGTTATTAAGACAGTCTTTTATTGTATTGCCTTTCCTGTAGCTCTGGTTAGAGTTCTTGCACAGGGTTTTCTAACCTGCTAGTGATCTAGCTCACAGGCATGAACCACCTGAGTTTGCCACGGCCCAGATGAGTGCTCTGGATGCTATTGTTGTTGAGATGAGTTCTCTCTCTACTCATCCTAATTAAAAAGGATATTTCACTAGTGCAGGATCTGGAACACTGTTCTACTTAGTCCGAGCTCACAGCATAGGTCCTTCTGATATTTTTTCAGTGTCTCCAAGCGAAATTGTTTCCAACCTTTTCCTATACACTGCAGCATCTTTTTGGATGAGGACCTCTGAGTTGTAAAGTGACGATGGTAATGATTGTGTTGTTGTTATATTGTCCAAATAATGAGTTGTAACTATACAATATTAAAAACACTTCTGTAAAAATATTTTTCATATGCTGTGGGTAGGAAATAGGGAAAAATAGAAAGCTATTAGCGTAGAACAGGTTTTATTCTTTTTCTTTGCTACCTGGAACATTATGTGTACAACTTCCAAAAATACATGTAAAACTGACTCTGCAAATATCCAAAGGTAGAGAAACCGGTGTTCTATGTATGACAGTGATGACCTAGCATTTTTATATTTCCTTGCTCATCGCAAAATAATTCAATGCAAGATATCTGTACCCAGTCAGCGTGGGGGTTACAAAAGACAGGTGTTACTTGACTAATCTGATCTAGTACGATAAGGTGTCCCGCTTAGTGGATGAGAGAAAGGCTGTGGATGTTGTCTGCCTAAACTTTAGTAAAGCCTTTGTCACTGTTTCCCACAGCATTCTCCTGGGGAAAGTGACTGCTCGTGGCTTGGATGGGCGTACTCTTCGCTGGATAAAAAACTGGCTTGATGGCTGAGCCCAAAGAGTGGTGGTGAATGGAGTTAAATCCAGCTGGTGTCCAGTCACAAGTGGTGTTCCGCAGGGTTCAATATTAGGACCAGTTCTGTTGAACACATTTATCACTGATCTGGACAAAGAAATCGAATGCACTCTCAGTAAGTTTGCAGATGACACCACGTTGGGCAGAAGTGTTGATCTGCTTGAGGGTAGGAAGCTTCTACAGAGGGATCTGGACAGGCTGGATCCAATGGCCAAGGCTAATTGTATGAGATTCAACAAGGCCAAGTGCTGGGTACTGCACTGCAGTCACAAGAATCCCATGCAATGCTACAGGCTTGGGGAAGAGTGGCTGGAAAGCTGCTTGGTGGAAAAGGACCTGGGGGGTGTTGGTTGATAGCCGACTGAACATGAGCTAGGAGTGTGCCCAGGTGGCCAAGAAGGCCAATGGCATCCTGGCTTGTATCAGAAACAGTGTGACTGGCAGGACTAGGGAAATGGTTGTCCCCCTGTACTTGGCACCAGTGAGGCTGCACCTTGAATACTGTGTTCGGTTTTGGGCTCCTCACTACAAGAAGGACATTTTGGTGCTGGAGCATGTCCAAAGAAGAGCAATGAGGCAGGTGAAGGGTCTAGAGAACAAGTCTTATGAGGAGTGACTGAGGAAACTGGGGTTGTTTAGTTTGGAGAAACGGAGGCTAAGGGGAGACCTTATCTCTCTGTATAACTACCCGGAAGGAGGTTGTAGCAAGGTGGGTGTCGATCTAGTCTCCCAAGTAACAAGTGGTAGGACAAGAGGAAACAGCCTCAAGTTGCACCAGGGTAGGTTTAGATTGGACACTAGGAAAATATCTTCACTGAAAGGGTGGTCAAGCACTGGAAGAGGCTGCCCAGGGTAGTGGTTGAGTCACTGCCCCTGGAGGTATTTAAAGATGTGTAGATGTGGCACTGAGGGACATGGTTTAGTGGTGGACTTGGCAGTTTTAGGTTTACGGTTGGACTTGATGATCTTAAAGGTCTATTCTAACCTAAATGATTCTATGATTCTATATACATAGTTTAAGGGATGCACATCTGCAAAAGTGCTATAGCATGGGTATTTCTGAGAGTCAGTGGCATTTCTTACTCTTATTAGTACTTCATTAAAAAATAAATTTAATGGAATTAGTAAACATCAAAGTGTGCAGGATATCCTTGCACATATATCAACATACCAAACAACTTTCCAATGCTGTTAACCGCACAAAAATCACTGCAGAGATTTACCAACTCCATACACTTCAAAACAGCTCACTTAAAATCCCCCATTCTTTTGATCAAATACATGGAAAATATGCCTTAATGCATTGACAGTCTGGAATAATCATGCTTTGGTCATTTTAACGCATAGTTAATGTTCAAAATCACACACAGATTTTTGAGATAAAAAAACTTTCCGCTGTTTTTTCTGTTGGCATTGCATTGTGCTAAGCCAAAAGTTCAGCTGCTTTGCAAATTTGTAGCAAACATTTTAACTTAACATTAACTAAATTATTTTCCTGGTGATATGGTTACCCTGCATTGCAGTCAGCATTGCATCAAAGTTTTCTTGATGAACCTAGATATACAACTATATATAAGCCTTTCATATGTAAGACTTTCATTCAGACTTTCGTTCTCTATGTGGTGACAAAAACTAATTATGATTTTGAAGGCACTAGTTATTTAATAATGGGAAGCAAAGTCCTACAGCCCTTGCACACTCAAAACAGTCTTTACAGGATTTTTACAATGTTAGCCATTATTTTCCATGGTGCCTTACGTATGTTAGTTCATGTAATCTCACTGCATATCTGTTACATCAGAAATTATTATTATTACCTCAATTTCTTATGCAGACAAACAGACATTGAACATCTGTGCAATTTGTTTAAAGACTTACCTCAGCAAAATGGGAAACCAGTGAAGAACATTCAGGTCTATCCTTAACCGCACAACAATGTGGCCAGACCTAAAAAGACATATTGAATTCTCTTTAATTACTTCTTGGAGCATGATAAAACACTCACCAATAAACTTTGATGAAATAGACACTTTCAAAGTATTAATGACTGGCCACTACCAGTATTTCACAAGCAATTAATTACCTTATAAAGATGGAATTGTCCCACCCACTTTCTATAAGGATTTCTGTATGTATCATGTCTGTATTTCTGTACTAAGGCATTTCTGTGTGCGTGCCACTTTGAAAGAATTTGATGTTCTGAACACTAAATAGCTAGTTGCTATCTTTCAGATATTTCATTCACGTTAACTTTTTGTTTTAAAAATCGAATATTAGTATATATTGGCTTAATAATTATGGTAAAACATTGAACTATTCTTGTTATTCCCAGTAGATGAATTGATTAAGTAATTTATTCTAAACATACTAGTCATCCTGCAAACGTTCTAGTGGTGCTTGGTGGAGCCTGCATTTGTATGAAGACAAGTTTTATACACAAATCATTTTTATGCATCTTTCAGCACCCTGTCACTTCTATGCAAAATCGATAGAAAGTGCACGGATCAAACCTCATTTGGATGTGAAAATAGATTTCATGCCCCTGATGAGAGGCCATTTTGGAAAACACAGGGTTTTTTCCCTTCTCAAGTCAGACTTGGCTTCTGAGAACATCTAGGCAGGACTAAAAAATACCTCCAAATGTATCCTGTTATGTCATGTTACTCTCTTTTTGTAACGTATGTCTGTATTTGTTTATTTATCCAATGCTTTCCAATGTGTGCAAATACATGTGTTGGTTTGATAGTGCTGTAGTATTTAGAAATGTTCTTTGTGTTTCTGAAAACTTCAACTTGTTTTTTGTATTGTACATTGCCATTGTAATACCTGTAATAGGTATGTGTAAGTATGTCAATGAACAAACTTTAGTGATTGTAGAGGATCTGGGAGTTCGTGAATACAATGATCAAGTAGTGTTTCATTTCTAATTTGTATTTGTGGAATATTAACCTAAGATAAAAGAATATTTGTATTCTAAATTATAAGAATGTATTTCTTGACTGCTGAATTAATGATACCCTCAGTCTATGATTCACTAAGACTGTTTCTGAACAGGGAATGCTACCAGTACTTAGAAAATTGTAGCATATAATGGAATTTCCTTTACTTTTTTGTCTTTCTCTTTAGAAACATTTGGAAACTCAGTTAAAAACTGTTAGAGTGCTAAGGTTGGAAAGTGGAGAAATTGAAATTCGAAAGGACCAAACTGGAAGTAATGAACACACTCTTATGATTATCCTCTGTACACAAATATCATGGTACAGACTTTGAAGATATGATGATGTATCAGCCTCTGTTCAGGTCCCTGATTTTGTCCAGCTCACAGATTCAAAGGGAAGTATAAAATAATGTGGCAGCCCAGTAGATCCTCTGCTTCCCTTGTTCAGTGGCTGATTGTGTGTAGGGGACAAAATATGAGAGATTCCTTGAACAGAACAGCAAAATATTTAGTGGTGTTTTGCTGCTTCACCCCTCTTCTTCCAGAGCAGGAGGACGTAAGAGCAATAAAGTCCATTGTTTTATGTAAAATATGCCTGTCTCGTTCAGTTAAATTCCGTGGCCCTATATTGGAGCTATACCACTATAAAACTGAAATTATAATCTGGATGAAGACTGGCTGATAACACATCTATACAGAGGGAAGAGCTAGAAGCATGAAAATGTCACCTTTATTTCTGAACTTATCTGCATTTATCTTTAAAAGCATATTATTATTTCAGTGTAGTTTTTATAGAATTTTATGCAAACATGCATACATAGAGAGAAGTTTCACTGAGATACTTTCAGTGCCCATTGCGAAACACTATGAACGAAGAGCAAATAAGCACTTTGAGGGCACTGCATTATGTTCTGTTTTGCTTTGTAGATGTTTCTGAGTCTTACAAGAATTTGCACTGAGTAAAGACCAAGTTACATCTTTGGAATGCATTTTGCAAAGCAATTTGTAAAACAGTGTGCATTGACATACTTTAAACCTGGGAAAAAATATGTCTGGTATGACCCTCCAAATTGGCTGGTATCTTCTGTGTCTAATTTAATTCACATACATGGCTCCTTGAAAAAAACAAAACAATCTGTGGCAAAAATTAGGGCTGTGGCATAAGTAGTGATACTGCTCAACTAAGATGCTGCTTTGGGACAGTGAGCATTAAACCTGATATTCACTCTTGTATATGTAATTGCTTTTCAACCAATTAATGAATAACATTTAAGGAAATTTGAGAAAAGGAGCAGATTATCATTTTATTTTATGGCCAGGCAGTAAGAGAGTTAACCAGTTTTGCTGCAGCTGACAGCACACGGTAGTAAATTTGGATCTTGCCCAATATTCATTTTTAAATGCTAAAAGAAAATACAGTTCAACTCATGGAAATACCATTCAATCTTTAAATTGAGGTGATCAGTCACTGGCCTTTTATATTTTTATTTGCATATTTGGTTGTTTTAGAAAATTTCTTCATTGCATTAACCACATTAAAATCCTTCTTCAGAATAAGATCAACATCCAAGGCTAAATTTAAACCTCAGGAAAGGTAAAAGAATCTTTAATTTATGAAACTGAACAAGTAGACTTATCTAAACATCTCTAGGGCTTTAATGGGGGATATCTATAATTCTCTGAATTGTATTCCTTTCACAGTGATATTTTGTAATTCCATTCTATTACCCTTGCTTAACATTAATGAGATAAAAAGATCACATTATGGCGATTGATGTTCTTCAAATTAAATGCACGTTTCCATGTACAAAGCTGTCTGCTAATTTAAAAAACATAGCATGTAACATAGAATCATGACCATGGTCATCACTCAGCTGGGATCAGATAGCATTTTTTATCTATTCATTGGATTTAACAAGGCATGAGATGGAAGCAGAATACAAAATGTGAGTAGATTATCCCATATCCCCCCTTTTGCCCACTTCTTGGCAATCTCAGCAAGGAAACTGAGGCTTCATGTTGCCATGGAAATAAACCTCAAGGTCAAAGGGGCATATGGAAGGTCAGGCAATGACAAAGGAACATCTGAGAGGCCATCTGGATGAGTGACCTGACATAATTAGTCATTAATCCCACTCTTGGGAACAATAGAGTTACCCGAGAATGTGTTTGGACTTTGATCGTGGTCAGGGTGATCTCATGGGGAAAAGGGAAGAAAGCTCCACTTGGTAACTAAGCAGATTACCCTGGCATGCTGTTAACTAAAGAAGAGTAGTCAGAAGAGCCCAGTGAGATATGCATTTTACATATGCTGTGTTTTCCCTTGTGGCTCTAGGATTAGCTTTTGGGTAGGGATTTTTTTTTTTTTTTTTACAATTTTCAATAAAAAGAGAGCAAGTGTCCCAAAACACTTTGCTTAAAATTCCCAGGCAACAGATGGGAAGAGAGCTGAAGAGCCAAAGGCATCAGCCAGCTTGGTTTACAGGTGTCAATATTTACTAAGTAGAGTTGGCCAGGCTGCCTGTTGGGAAAATAGGGAGAGAATAGCTAATCAGTAAAACAATAGCAATCATCCCTGTTGTCTGTTTTATACTGAATGGTTAGAATTATAAGCTGACCGAGTGTGTGGCAAAAGCTCCCCATCAGCATCTGTCTTTCCATTCCCACTCCTTTCCCCTGCAAGTTGTGTTTTCATTATTGAGGTCAGTGCCTTGACAGGAAGATATCCCTCACATGTATCTGAGATTCTCCTACTTGAAGAGTCAATGATCTTTGATGATTGATTGTCTACAGTGTTGTGTGGTGTGAATATGATAATGGACTACAGTAAATGTCTGCAACCCAGGACATGCACAAATTAATTTTTCCTTTGGATAAAAAAAAATGTGCTTTTAACTGTGCCGTCAAAGGAAGTAATAAATGAAATAGACAAAGAGGATTGTAGAGTAAGAACGGAGGGAGATTTCAGAGATGTATTTTTTTATAATCAAGCAAAATGCAGCATGTAATGTGCTCATTTTCAGTAAAGGTATATGTGTTAAATATTTTCCTCTGAAAGAAATTATGTTCATTCCATCATATTGTACAAGCTGTGCTTAAATATATTGTCTTTGCCTGTGACAAAGGCATTTTCCTAGGCTAAGAGCAAAAGCTAAGCCACAAATACTTTGCTATAAATATAAGTAAGCATCCAGGAACCTCCACAGAAAAAGTCAGATATGACATAAGCAACTGCAATCTTTTGCTGTCCCCGTGTAATGACAGTAACTTTTGCAAATAATTTCTGCCACCAGCAGGTTCCACATAGTAAATTAAGTCTTTAATAATTGACCAAACCCAGGACTGTGTTGCTTCTCTGTAATTAGTACGAGATTTAATAGTGCATAGAGGAAACCCAATATTCTCTCTTTTATTGTTGTGATTTTGACACCAAAGGCTACTATTTTTTTTCCGACTATCATATAATTAATCTGTTTTATTAATAAACAGTAGTTGTAACCCAGGAAAACAGAATCTTTGTCAGCAAGAATCAGAAAAATCGTTGGAAACTGTAGGTTTGTCACTCTTTTCTCTTCATTCCCTTTAAAATTACCAAGTGAAATACTGACAAAACTGTATTGGCTTGTACTTTCAGAGGGCTATAAGGTGGTTATATGATGAACAACTGAATACTTTACCCTACTAAAAATTAATTTTACTTTTGTATTTCTGTTCTCTTAACAGCTTGTTATGGAGTACAAGAAATTGCTGATGGCATTCCAGAAATGAAGCCATATCATCTCCGAGAAAAAGTTGCTTTTCTTAGAAGCACAACCAGTATCATAGCTGTCATTAATGAATTAGACCATAATGAACAGACTTTGTATGAATAAACGTAAACCAAATTTTGTGAGCCTCATAAGAATTTAGAGGCAATTTTGGCAACAACTTGGCATTACTCTGGAAGGAATAATCCAGCCCACACAATCAGTGGTGTTCATACAATGGCAAAACTCAAAACTACACAGGATGTGGAAGGCATTAATTTGGAACAATCTATGAGCAACAAATAACCTCTTTATTTTTTGCAAAATCATCTTCTTTTCATTTGAGAGAATCATGCTATGACCATTTTACTGGGGAAAAAGATTTCCACATTGTCCTGTTTTCCTTTTTCTTTTTTTTTTTTTAAGAATAAGAGTGGAGAGGAGGGGGATTAAGTAATGTGTTGGCCGTTGTGCATGACTTCAGTGCGAGATTATATTCCTCCTGCTTTCAGCAACATATTCAAATGCAGGCACTTGACTTCAGTAACAGTATTTTAACCTTCAGAGATAATAGGTGCTATCATAGAACCAGTTGAGAGAAGTCATCGTATTGACAGAGATGACTTGCAAATGTATAGATTCTTTTATTTCCTTGATAGTAAGAATATCACGTGTTCACAGGATTCTATCCAGATTTTATGTACCATATTGTCTACGAGTAAGTTAGAACAGAACGGCTGAATGGGGATATAAAGAGGCCATTGTTAAATAACATTATTGGATTGCTTAAGGTTTGTCTTGGAATTGTTAAAATATTGTGTTTTAGAATGACTCATCCCAGTGCCAGTGGTAACAAGCTGCATTTGGTTTCATGTATCAGTACTATTAAATAAAATACATCCTCCATGTCCCCACTGCAGTCTAATACCTAGACAATACTCAAAGGACAAATCCTTTCCCCTGCAGAGTTTGATTTAACAACTCCATATCATGCAGGAATGTGCTGTTTTCTTACTTTTCAGTTTGTTTATTTCTTAGTTGTGTACAGTTCTGAAGATAAACTTTCATCTCCTTGTTTTAATTAATGTTTGGGGAGATTCCAAAGTGTTTAATTCTTGATCTTTTTGCCTTCTACCTCAGGCAGGATCACATTGTCGTGCTGTTGCATCAGTGAGAAATTTCTGTCCTTGATGCAATAAGAATGATACTATGATCTATTCCCAGCTTTGCATAGATTTCTTATGGCCCTCTTCAGAATCACTAAAGCATTGCATGCAAGAAATCTAGGTCCTAATCTACCAATTCACCGCGCGTGCCAGCATCTGGCTGATGATTGCCAGGCTAGGCGAGGTGGTATTTTAGCTTAGACCTTGAGCTTAGGTTTCTGGTGTCCTTGTTGCAGTTGTGCTCAAGCATTCATCTCTTGGAGTGGGGAGGAGGACGGCAACTAACTGCTGAAAACAACAAAGAATTTTTTTCTTCAGTTTTCCGTCAAGTGTGTCATCCTGAGGGCTCCTTGTTTGCTCCAGTGCTCCTCTTCCCCCTCAAGTCAATGAAGCTGATGGGGAAATAAAAAAAAAACCTTTCAGCTTTTAGCCTCTGCTTTCCAGTCTGGCTCGTGTGTGGCTTGGTTTTGTTCTGGCTCACCAAAAAAAGCCCAGGCCATCCAGCAGTGCTGGCTGGTACCTTGTTTGGGATCACTGGGGCATTATGACCCAGAGTTGGGGATTGCACTGCTCAGGCTGTGCTTCAGCTTGGGCACTGAATCAACTGGTAGTGGAAATGTGTGTGATTTCACACAGCAAAGCTGTGGGACTGGAGTGTTTGTTACTTACCTCTCATAATATTCCATAATCCCTCAACCACTCTATTTGTTTTCACAATACTTGATTGAAAAATGGCTTAGAAATACTGAGAAAATTCTGGTGATAATTGAAATATCGATTGAGTACTGCTATTGATATTCTACCTTGGAAGAGTTGTAGCACTCTGAGGTTATTTCCAATCCTGTTATTTGTTTTCACAAAATGGAAGCCAGAGGTTATGAGCTGATTTCTTATGACCTAGAAACATTCCAGATGTAGTCAAAGAAGTTGTAAGAAGTGTATTGCTTCTTCTGAATTTGTCATTGCGTGTAAATGAGAAGGAAAAACAAAAACCTCTGAACACAGTTTTTGCTGCTAGTCTTTGAAGATTGACAAATTTATACAAATGTTCTTAAAAGAAGTTCTGAAGCAAGTTTTTCCAGTATTAAAATTTTATTTTAAAACCTAAATAATGAATAATAAGAAGAATTCAAATACTATAAAATTATACTGAAAAAGCCTTGCAGCCTGGATGTCCTGGGCTCAAATTAATAATCTAAAAGAGGAAAGGAGGAACTAATGTTCAGTTCTTTGCATGAGCATACCCATTACTGGGCTATCTCATCAGCCTGTGTAGGGAAACTGCCTTGTCCTTTATCGTTCTTTAAAATGTCAAATTTGAGCCTCAAAACCAAAGGAACGTCATCCCAGAAGCACTGAAAATTATTTGACAATTCTCATTGTTCCTTTTTGATTAAAACTATTTGTAAATAAAAATATAAATCAGGGTAGATACACCAAGAATGAAAGTGGTCTTTAATTAATCTTCATACTGTTTAAAACAGCTCTTAAGCATAGCTGCCTTCCTAATTTTAACCGTTACCAAAACATTTAATACCATACAGGAGTCTGGCTGAAAGAAGAATTCTGTAGAACCAGCCTCTAGGAGACATTTCAATATACAATGAAGAAGAGAATTTTCCTGAAGAACACCTGCCTCAAGAGGTACTGACAAACGTTAATAGAAAAGTATGAACTAAAAAGCTACTGAGCTTGGTATAATACTTTTTGAAATGAGAAATAATTTAGGCTCATATAAGAAGGGTAAATAAATAGAATAAAGCCCATAGTTCCTAAGGAATCATAGTAAGGAAAAAAAATGTAGCTGAATGTTCTTCTCTTTTTTCATAACAGAAATACCAAACATTTACTTGCTTCTAATAGAGCAATTTAAACTTGGGCCTTGAAGCTGACATTTCGGATCAAAAGCCAGTTTGGAATAAGTTTCACTGTATAAATCTTTTTAGTAGTTCACACACTACTTCAGGGGGAAAAAACCCTCGAAGAAAATAATTGTGTTTGAAGAAAGCTTAACGTGTTAAGATTCATATTCACTCAGTGTCAAGACTCACATAGCAAGTCTTAAATTTGCTAGTGAAGTAGAGAAAGGTTGTACTCATGTTGACATACAGTTATTACAGAACTCAGAAACAGGACTGAAAATCTTGTTGTTGACTGGGTAAACCAATCAATTAAACACTAATATGCAGACTTGATACCCATCTGCAGTGTTCTATCCATGCAACTGCTACCATAAAATCAAGAAATAACAATTTTGTTATATCACAGTTCATTTGAAATTATACCTGTGCTATAACTGAAATGTGAGTGATGAACTGTCCTAAAATCTTCTCTAAAATACATATGAACTTTTTGTCTAATTATGTGGGAACATTAGGTCAAATTATTATATATATTCATGTAATAAAACTGAACATCACTGAAGTAATAATTCAAATCAAACAAATATGAGAAGCCATTTTCTAATACGTTTGAATTTGAAAGGGAACATAACATATCAAAATTGTCCTAAACACATATCTGTCAAGAAGACTAATATAGAGCCTAAAAAGGCTTTAATATGTCTTACATTCATTAATATGTTCCAGGACTCAAATTCAGAGTGTTTGATTTACAGTGCTATTAAAAGATGAAAAAATTTGAAACACTCTACGAGCTGGTGTCAGACATGTCAGGTATAATTTAGACAAAATGAATGTTTTGAGAAGTCAGCTGACTGATCTCTGCACAGCTCTCAAAAGCCACTCAGTCACTACAACAGCTTTTGCTATTAGGAGTGGACTCCACAAGGCTACACTAAGTACCTTCCATCCTTACGTAGCAAACAAAAAATGCTGGAGCTGAAAGATGAGTATCACAACAGGGATCCTACTCAGAAACAAAACCACCTACACCAAGAACACCTAGAAGAAATCTTGAAGGACAGATGCCTGGCAGTCTGTTCTGTCTAATTGACCACATCGGTAAATCACTAAGCTTTTTTTTCTCCTTTTGTTTGCCATCTTCATCACCCAAAATGAAGATGCTTTGGGGACAGAGTGCAGAGGAGACTATTGAGGCAACATACACATACTCCAGCTCTGAAGCTGGGCTTAACCGTTTTTGATGTGAAGTGCAGATGGAGGCGAGTTTTGTGCTATTTTTGAGACTAACATATAACAGGTTGGTCTTTATTACTTTTCAGGTTTACATTACTGGTTTCTGAGAGAGCTGTTCTGCTCTGGTTCAGAGCAAAGTTAAAGATGCAAGTTTAAATCCCTGAGAGTCATGGCTTTCCGTCTTCACCTGTTTGATTTTGCTTTCAAAGGGACTGCATGCACCCTCACAGGCAGTTACCAGGTCTTAGCTGGGAGCCAAGATCAAACAGCTGAGAGATGATAGAAAACAGGTCCATAAACCACTTCTCACTTATTCCCAAACATATGAACACTTCCAACCTGCTTGTTTGATTTTGGCATGAGGCAAGCTCAATTTGAGTTTTAGTCTTATGTTGTCAGCTTGCCTCTGCCTTGAAAAGCAAATTCTCACAGAGGTATTGCTGGGAAGCAGTTTAGGAAGCTGCTCCTTGCTGCCTCTCAGCTGTACTCTAATGGCTTCCAGCTGAACTAACTGCACTAATGCTCCTTCCCCAGCCTGTCCCCCTGCAAACTGCTGCTGGAGACGGGCACAAGCCCAATCAGATGTCTTAGGTATCAGAGTTGGGAGCCACTGTTTCTTAACTGCTTTCCTGTCTATCTCCAAGTGTGTTCCTGTCTTCTGCTTTGCTCCTCCAGTGGTTGTCAGCGAAAGGGGGTTAGCACTCGCCTAGGCAGTGGCTGTGCTTCAGCTGGGAGCCATTAACTGACAGCTTGTGAAATGGCAAGGAACAATTTCCTAATTGCCTGTCAGCTGTAGCTGCCTGAGGATCTCTTCCAGCATGTGTCACAGCAAAGTAAAGCAGGTTATTTCGGTTATTTCAAGCAACCCCCAGCAGAGGTTTAGGTCACTCTGGGTTAAATTTTTGTGATGGGATTGTCCAGGAGCACTCACAAAGTCTGGTGATGGAGGAAGCCATACACCCTTAACAGCTCTCCACTTTTGCTTACTTGCTCTTAGCCCAGACACAGCTACCCGTGATCACACGGCCACACTCTGTGTATGTGAGGCACAGAGTCAGGAAGAACACTGTGACCACACTGGAATGGAGACTGTGTACAAAACCATGAAGCCAGCAGCCCGGAGTACACCCTGACAGAAGCACAAGAATCGCTGCCTTGTCTGTAACTTCCATGCTGCTTTATAGGGAAGGCAGTGGAAAGAGAAGTTAGTGCCTGCCTTTTGTGTGACAGGTTACTGACAGAAGGATTTGTGCAGTAGAGACATCTGTGTAACCACTCCAGCCTCAGTTCAAAGGGCTTTAAAGTCACATCTCATAAGAGGCTGTTTTTATCTGCCAGGATACAGAGTAGTCTGGACTAGGGGATGCCTCACCATTACTCCTGAAGCCCAATGTCAGTGCAGCCAACAGTGCAAGGGCCTTCAGGTCAGAAGAAGCGGAGGGAACAGTGAGTCGGTATGTCTGTAGCCTATTTGTTAAAGCTATGAAGTATTAGACTGGGTTTATGTTCGTATTTACTGAATGGTTTGTGTATTTGGGCTTAGCCAGTTTTACATACTGTTGCCCCAGGAGTTGAACAAGTCGGGGTTAAACTATGTCTTGTTTTAGTTTTCACCTGTACAAGCTCCACAATCAGGGATCTTCCAGTGACAGTATGCTGTCGTGAGCTACAGTGGCAGTGGTCAGTATGGAGAGGAGCAGACAGGGTCATTCAAGTAACTCGGCTTTATCTCATTTATGGCGGGAAGGGGACTCGGAGCCAGAATTTTGCAAGTTATGAACTTGCAAAACATGAATGACATTTTTTATATCAAGAGCAAAATGTGCTCTGATGGTTCTGGATAAACCTAAGAGAACAAACTATTAGTCTGGAGGTGAAAGAGCATGATTTCTCTCAATAGATCTGCATCCAAGAAAAGTGAGTAGTATCCGCATTTTAAAAATGAAAAGCAGCTTTTCTAACTGTTGTCAGCCTGTGAAAACCTGGTTTTTATTTGAGAAACCTCTTTGTTTCAGAAAATGCTTATGCTGAATGGGTGGAGATTAAACAAATTGGCTGACAGTATAGAATCAGACCCTCATTTAAAAGCCAAACAGGTCTCCAGGCTGGCACACAAGTAGACCAGAAGTGGCCAGGAAAAGCTATTTTGGAGAGGTAGATGTTCAGTTTCATACATCATATTAGCAGATAGCTTAAAAACTGTTAGCTACATAGATAGCTAGGTCTCCAAACCCACCTCACTAATGGGTACCTCTCAATAGTAGTATTAAAACAGAGTCTGAGGGCTGAACTTCACAATCCAGTGTCACACTGCCAGCTATAAATTCAGACTGCAGATGGCTTTGTGCTTCTTACTGCAAAAAGACCTCTCTGATATGTTAGCATGACTTAAGCGACCAAATCACCAAATGAAACCAGCTCTATTAAGTACTGAATATGTGTTTCTTTCAGAGAACAAACTGTACACAGCCTTCTGAAAGTCCCAGAGCTGCGTGTTCTGTCTTTAAAAAACCTGACTGTTAGGGAAGATTCTGCATTCTTAAATTCTTATCTCAAGCAAAAGGGATTATGTATTTTTTTGACAGTGTGTTTGAGCAAGACCTAGTCCTGCTGGAAAAGGAAAGAAGCTGAGGCTGCTCACGTGACTGCTCTAATCGCAACAAACTAATTAAGTGCTTTCAGCTGTGTCTATATTGTGCCATTGTTTACTTGGCTTGTTCACACTCAGCTGTAGGTGGCTCTTCCAAACATTCCTGTGTTTATTACTTTTGTCCCATATTTCCGTATGCTTTTTGAGGAGATATAACATTTGCAAACATGTCAAACAACTTTCACACCTTGTTTTGTAAATAAATGTCTTGAAAACATGCTGATGGTCACTGTAAGGGGAATGTGTAGAATGCGGAGGTGGGTGCTTGGAAAGAACAGTCACCCTTGAAACTCCAAATCTGGAGCTGCTTTCAACACAGATTGAATGACTGGCTTCTTTCAGGACTGGGATGTAATTCCAAACATCAAATGCCAATTCCTTTCTAGAATATTATTACAATATATGTAATACCCTTGTGGCAACCAAACTGTAATTACAAAAGATCTGTCACATTTCTATTTTCAGGTGCCTCAGGTGCAGTTTTGAAAAGTTTCATTTGTGAACTGAACTTTCTCTTGTTGGTTCCTTCCCAGACATAAATTTATGAAATATGTGGTAAAAATCTAGCTATTCTAGGCTTCTGAAGCTGCCAGTAAGGCAGTATTTAACTAATTTCCAGTTACATTATTCCTATATAAAAATCAAATATCCTTTTAAAAATTACTAAACACACAGCCTGTGTGATATGACTAGTGAATACTGGCAGCTAATTTTGATTTATCAACTCCAACTGACTAACTAGACATGATAAAATAGAAGTGATAGACAAATCCTTAAAAAATTTGGCTTACCTTATTGGAAACTATTTTGGTTTTGTCTGAAAAAAATATGCAGGGTATTGTAACAAGTTTGTTGCCTTTTCTGTTTAAACAGAGCTTCCCAGTCATGTAGATGGTTTAAAGAAACACAGATCTGAAGTTTGCCTGCTCAGCACTGCCATCCAGACTGGCCCACTTTCTACATTTGACTTGTAAGTTACAGAAAACATAACAAGGTGCCCTTATGCAGGAGATTGGACTAGATAACATCTGTGGTTCCCTTTGAACTTAAATCAGTTTATGCTTCAGAAGGTAATGAGTGAATACAGAAGATATAAAATCAGAATAATAGGGTTTTTACACCTGCTTTCCACAGTGATTTGTAAGTAACTACATAGTTACCACAAATTTCATTCAAGTTAGCTTAATCTGAGTGTGAGCAAGTCACAGTCACATTACTGGAACTGTAATCACTTTTAGGGGAATTTGCTCCTGGGAGAAAATCTGCAGGACGTTAGCAGGGTCTGACTCTTTCCTGCTGAATGGAGGGAGATCTTACTAGGTTTTTTTTGGTTTATGAGGGCAGCACTAGGTAGAAGAGACCAGAGGTCAGTCAGTGTTTGAAAAAGTCTGTGTTCTGACTGCAAGTTTGGGTTAATAGACTAAAGGTAGTAGAAAACATACTGCTCCTTCCGCTTTTACTGTGAGTACCCTAGGAGCAAACATATAGGAGCAGAAGGGTTTTGTACAAAATGGCTACGATAAGGACGAGCCCTGACAGGGAGCATGAAATAATGCTGCAGTTCAGACTTGGAGACTGCAGGGACATCCGAGTCATCTCTATGTCAGCTAACCCGTGTGTTGCTGGCATAGGGTTTGCACAAGCTAACTTACCATGTTTCCTATTTAACAGTAATCTCTGTGTTGCTACAGTGGCCTATCAAGCTGAGATATACCCTCCATCTCTTAGCGAGACTGGGTGAAAAAGAAAAGGAGTAAAAGCTTAATGGGACGACAGTTGCCATTGTCCTCAAATTGCACCCAGATACAGCGGAAGCATTCCATTGCTGCAGCATATGTTCAGTGGTTGCAGTCATGGGCAGCAGTAGAGAACCCTATGACAAATAGATGTTGGTCACTTTTGAAAATCTCATTTTCAGTTTTTGCTGAACACTTCTAGAAGGAGGCTCCTTTATGCTCTACAGTGCTGTATCCAGCACAGGAATGTAATAGGAATGCAGTATGTGTAATATTTATGTATCATTATCATCATCATCACTATCTTGATGTCTTATCTGTCTGGCAATCTGCTTGCAATACGAGTGACAATTCTTCATATTGGTCATGTTTTTCCATGAAGCAGATAATTATTGCTGGCAGAGAAAGGCAGCTTGGATTTAAGAAGGCACCAGATGTTGCTGAAACTGCTTTTAAACTCCTCTTTGTTGCTTTCTGGATCTTGCAGTGTACAGAGAAGTTGCAGCAAAATACTGTTTGACCTGAACTGGTATCCTAATCTCGTCAGCTGTTTCTTTTATGCTTAAGCACTGATATCTGTGTTGTGGACACCCAAGGAAGCCAGTAAATCTAGTCCAGGTCCTCACTACAGGCCACTGGCAGCAATTAAAGATATTCATGACATCTAGTAACTACCTTATTGGGAGCAACCATGAGCCAAAGTTTACTTGAAAGCCAAATGTCTTGTCTTTTAGTAAATAATTTTCCACAGAGTTTTGGCAGCAGAGGGTCAGGGTTTGACACTCAATATCAGTTTCAGTATCAGCTATTTGAGAAGATATATGTTTGAAACTGGACACCGGCTTCAGCTTCAGAGTTTCCTTCTTAAAGACTGTTTCCACTTGTTCAAGGCCTATATTTTCCATGGGTCTGTCCTAAGGTCCGCATCACATAACTACAGTTAATAACTTAAATGTTCCTAAAAAGATATACATTCAAACATAATTTGCTCATAGATTGACATAAAGGGAGTTGGGAAGGCAGTTATGGAATGAAATCAACCAGACTGAATCTTTTGCATAAGTGTATTATCTATGGCAAGCACCATCATCAACACGTAGTGTTATATACACAATAATTTATGGATCTCCAGAAGTACCATTTTCTTCTTTTTTTTTCAAGTTTCATAATGCTTTGAGTTTTGTTTTGTTTAGTTTTTTAATATTAGTCAATTTTCTAACTTCTAAAAACATAGATGTCACCACTTACCTGCTCTGGAAAAAGGTAGACTTTACTTAGCTAAAGGACCTTTTGTTAAGTTTTATAAAGTATTACAAATCGTTTAAAATCACAGTAAGTTTCTTTTAAAGATCTCTCGGGTCTGATTCTCTCTTTACAGACTAAATCACACAAGTGTGATTACTTTTGTGATACTTCACTGGAGATACTCCCAATCCTGTAGCTGCAAAGCAACAAAGAATCATGTATCTCAGGTAGATTTCAATTACTCCAGAATATGCTGAGGTATAGTGCAAAAACAAGGAGAGAATATTCCTGAACAATAAGCAAGTCCATTTTAACCTTATCAAATGACAAACAAAGTCCTTCAAAGAAGTCATATCATCAAACATTCGTTTGCATGGATAAAGTATGTAGCTATCCAATTGAAATAATGATTTTGATTATCTTTATAGATGTTAGTCATTTGTGTCCGAGATACCTTTACGAGCCAGACCCTCAGCCAAGACAGATCAAACCACCTTCATTTCCTGTATCAGCTGAACATCTTACTGTTTGAAAGTGGAGAAAACTTTGCTGCAAAGGATAGTTGGAATGCTAAAAGTATTAACATTTCATTATTTTTCTTAATTAAAATGTCACATAAAGTGTCTCATATCTAGCTGCCACTATCTCCTTTTCTAAAATGTGATGTCTAAAAGACAAAGTTAAAGGTTAAAATTAAATGCAATTATGTTTCCCAGGAATAAAATGGATATACATTAGAAGTATAGTTAGGCTGTAAATTCATTTAAGCTTTCAAAAATTACAAAGGAATATATAAAATGCAAATTAAAGGAGAAAATCTTATTTATCTCCCCTGTTTGTATGATAATTGGCTGCTTTTAATGAATTAATCTCATGCACAGACTCCTGCTAAATTAGACTACCTATAATGTACTGTCTTCAAGTAACTTCACATTCTCATTATGGCCTCCCTAATTTCTAAAGTAAAATTAATACAATTAGGGAGCAAATCAATACATATTGATCTTGAGTTACTTCAATGGAACAAAAGAATAACAGATTAAAAGGAGGTGATTTTTGTTAGCATTGATTTTGTTAGGATGCTGAAACAACAGTGTTGAAGAATTAGGTCTTAAAATATCCTCCGATCATATTATATTCTCTGTGAAGCAAACATTTTTGCATGGCTGTGTTGGAAAGAAATGAAAAAATAATCTTTTCACCCTCTGTATGAAGGCAACTGTTTTCTTATGGCATAGTTTTCTTATGGCAAAAGACATTGAGTATAGTTTCTTTTCATGGAGATCAATTTCAGGCTGCAAATTATTTCATCAGCCTATGTTTCTTTTTCCGTGAGTAAATTAAAGTTGGATGCATGCTGGCAAATGCTATCTGAATAAATAACTGGTAGTACACTGGGATATAATCAAGCATATGCAGTGAGGAACCTGAGGTTCATAATGAGAAATAATGGAAGCGTTCACAGAAATCAAAGCAGCAAAGCTTTTCCACATACTCACCAACTCATTTCATGTGGAAGAAAATGACACTTCCTAGCAGAAGAGAGTAAGTTCTTTTTATTGTATTCAGGAAGACATATTGCTGTATAATGGCTTTAGACTGACATTTATTAGTAAGATGTGAAGGAAAAATAATAAAGTGTTACCTCGGCAGCTGAAGTCCATATTCTAAAAGTTGCTGCTGGAGATGGATATGTCTCAGGTGGTTCTAGACAAAGGCTTGTGCCGCTCCGCGTTCCTCTGGAGCCTCTGCAGGGCACCAGGCTGCTGCTCCGCATAGACTTTACCCAAACTCATAAGAGCATGTTGATTGAAGTCAGGGGCAGTTAATTTGCTTTTCACATCTTAAAGTCTCTACAGAGCGTAAACCCTTTTTCCTAACTCATATTTCACTTCTGTATTTCACAGAAGCTTTAGAATATGTGAACAAATTCCCTTGCTGCTTGTGATAAATCTAAATTGCTTTGTTTAAAAAGGTAATTAATTTAGAGTTTTTCTTTCAATTTTCACACCGTATGAACAAGAATAAAGCTTTTCATGGTGTATAAATTTATGTACAGTGATTACCCAAATGAATGGCAGAAACAGCTGCACCTTAAATCTTTACACTGAATATTCTGATTTACTTCAAGCTAAATTGCAGATTCTGGTTGAATTTCAGGCATTCGTTTAAACATAATTTTAGGGAAACAATAGCAGTACGTATAAGAGATGTTGTACATATTAGTGGAAGAAGCGGTTTTGTGTTTTATTTGTATATATACAAAAGCTTTTGCATTATATCATTTTGTTTACTAAAAATGGGGCTTTGATGGAGGTAAGGTTATTTGACTATTTAACAGTATTCCACAATAAGTGACATGTTGATATAATTCTAATTCAATGAATTTCATAACAATCACAAAGTAAAACATACCTGGCCTTCTACATGATGGATGAGAAAGCTATTGCTTAATATTAAATTCTGTCATTGAAAAAAACAAGAATACTTTAAACACAAAATCTTAGTGAAAACAATGTAGATGTAATGTAGAGGCTGCCTTCACTAAAACATAATGCTTTTTTTCTTCTATTAAGACACCACCCCATTCTAAGCTAGCAAAGCAGATCTTAATGACATTTTAAATGGTTTTTTTTGTTAATAATTTAGGAAAAGTTCTCTGTTACTGTAAATGAAACAGCTACAGTTGTGCAAAAATATGACATTACCAGGAAAACTGGCAGATTTCCTCTCTTCTTCTCATATAGTAATATTTACTTAAGCTGTTCTTTTTTTTTTTTTTTTTGATTAC
>Ga0065711_1026388_pt1 | contig 74180 bp, 48 predicted proteins | sample Hoacrofraction12_FD_59098 | JGI IMG/M metagenome (GOLD analysis project Ga0065711, IMG submission 59098) | Hoatzin crop microbial communities from Cojedes, Venezuela - Epithelial fraction 12 v2 (version 2) | ecosystem: Host-associated > Birds > Digestive system > Esophagus > Crop | place... | reverse complement strand
TAGGGGTTGGAAGGGACCTCTGTGGGTCATCTAGTCCAACCCTCCTGCCCAAGCAGGGTCACCTACAGCAGGCTGCACAGGACCTTGTCCAGGTGGGTCTTGAATATCTCCAGAGAAGGAGACTCCACAACCTCTCTGGGCAGCCTGTTCCAGGGCTCCGTCACCCTCAGAGGGAAGATCTTCCTCATGTTCAGGTGGAACTTCCTCTGCTTCAGTTTGTGCCCGTTGCCCCTTGTCCTGTCGCTGGGCACCACTGAAAAGAGACTAAGCTTCATTTCCTATGAATTGTGTGCCATGGCTGTCACAAAGCTTGACAGAGAATGTAAAAATGTATAAAAAATTGCAAAAATAATAAAGAACATTTTGACTCTCCAATGGTCAGAATGGGTGGAAGGGTTTAGAGTTAATATCTCTTGAGAAAAACAAAAGGAGAAAGAGTTGGGGAAAAGAAAATTGTGCAGAAACCAAAATGGTGCAGTAAATCTAACATCCACGGGCCCAATTCCAGCTTCCTACTCTGAAATGTCACATTCCCCTTTACATAGTTTCCCTGTGTATACCCACCTATGGTTCTTACTTTCCCCTTCCAGATAGACTATACTGTCTGTCGTGATATCAGTGTTGTCAGATCCATGTACGTACAGAACAAGTTGGATATCTGCTGGAAACACCACACTGACAGCGTAGATGGATGATGTGTGTGTGTACGTTCACTTTACAAAACACCACCGGTTTTGTCCAGCTGAGCATGAATTTAGCAGTGTGGTGATGAAAATCTTATTCTACAACATCCAGAAACGTCAGTCAAATTGGAGCAATTTTCATTTCATCTGTTACTGGAATTACAGAAAAAGCAGAAATTACTTCCCCAATGGCCAAAACTGGCTCTGTCACAGGGCGTGGACAACAAGAAGCTGTATATCTGAAGTTTGGTCTGGCAAATAGCAAAGCTTTATTGAATCTGCACAGTGATGCCAGCTTTTCCCTCTAGACAGTAAGTGAAGGAACGTCATTAACAATTAATGAGCTTCTCTTGGACTCCCATGTCTGTGTGTGTCTTGGAAGGCTTCTAATTATGAGTGGCTTCATTTAAGAATGCATTAAATGCTCTACAGATTTGAAAGGAATTCATCACAGTATAGTTAGGTTGATGATAGTTCTTTGGTCATCATGTGGGCTACCATTTCCCTCCTGATGGTGGTTTAGACAATGATACTGAAAAATGTAATAGCTGTCTCTAATGACTGACTCAAGACTTTTAGGCATTGCTTAGAATAAATTGCTTACAAGTCAGAATTTTTTACTCACCACTAACAATTTCTGGTCTCACCGTCGTCACAGACAGCTGTCAGTCAAAAAGATTTTTGACTCATAAGCAACATGCCACTTCCTCCAACAGGACAGTGCAATGGGACAATATCTGGATTAGGAAGCCCTGCTCAGGAAAGGGGTGCAGAGTCAACAGCTGATCTTTACTGGTGACAAGGTGCAGTTCAACACCCATTTATTACGGTCCTGTCATCAGGCTGCATATTGGACCCTGGCCTATTCCTAGGCACAGCAGGAACAACATTCATGGTGCTACATTTAGTATTTAACGTTTAATTTTTGTGGTCAATCCACAAAAGTGAGAGGAGGAAGACAGGGAGATCTTGTTCAGCCCAAAGAAAACTATTCTTTTCAATCAAACAAACAAACAAGAAAACTCCTCCAAATAATCCATTTTACATCAGACTAGAACAGGTTTCATTTCATTTTAAATTATTAATATCCTTTGATTTTTTCATCTTAGCCAATTTTGACATGAGCAGCTGCTTCTAAAAAAAATTATTCATTTTTTCATTGAAGTCAGAACAGGTTTATTAACATTTAAGCCATTTCTCCCTTTTCTTGGTAAAGCTACTTGATACCGTTTCACAATAAGCTTCATTTCTTCTGCAACCTATTTTCAAGGAAATTCAATAAATGTACACAGAATTTGCCTGCTTGCCTTTCCCAGAAAAAATTTCAAGTCAGAATTTTCCGGCCTGATGCTAAAACCAATCTGTTTCTATCATTGTCACTTCCCCCGCAGTGAGGGAGTCTGAAACATCCCTAATGCCTTGCCACCTCTGTTCAGCTTCTCCTCGCTGGCTGGCATGCTGCTTTCAGGACCAAATGCAGGCAGGATTTAGGAGCAGCCTCATCTGCTGCAGTTCTGACTCATTTTCTTGGCCCAGTTTAATGAGTTGGGAAATTCCCTGGAGGAATGACGTGTTGGCATCAAGCTCCTTCGCAAGGCCTAAAGGTTAAAGGAGCCCAGAGATGCCAGTGGAAGTGGTCTTCTTTCGACAGGCTTCATGGGAGTCATAAAAGCCTTTCTAGATGCCACCCCTAAGGGCACCAGAGAAGGCCTCTGCGTAGCAAGCTGCAAACATGATTCTGCCAGCAGACTTGTAGAAGAGTCTGCTCAGCCTGTTTCAACGCATTTGTGTCTGTAGTTTTGTCCACAGAGCCTAAAACTCTTTTGATATCCACAATAGGCAGCAAGAAGTGTTTTTCCTAGAAGAGACTGCTTCAGGGCTGCTAGAAGTGCCCTAAAGGTAAGATGAGATGGCAGAGAGCAGGAAAGCTGAAACCGGTCGATATCCCACTGTTTCTACACCCTGCATATGGCAAGGGTATGGGGCTGGACTGAGAGAGAGCTCCCAACCCCAGCAACGGTTTCCTTCTCATCACCCATCAACATCCAAGACCATGAAGCCTTTTGGGAATGAAAAAAACCCTTACTATCATCAACAACAGAGCTTTGTCCAGACTGGAGTCAGGCAACAAGTCTTCGTTAAATCATTTCTCATCCAGATAAGGAAATAAGGGCTGGCAAGTTTGTCTTGATCGTACTATGTTGCTTTTCTGGCAGAAGAAACACAGTAACTATTTCATACCCACATTTATTAATGAAACATTTGATACGTTACAATAAAATTAAAATATATGTACTTCCAATGTTAAAAATTAACACCCAAATATTCCTAAAAGTATAGTTACTTTGACTTAAACATAATACTTTGTTTAGTTAAAAATGCACTGTTTTGAAAATTTTCATTTGGGTTTTGATTCTTTTTGTCTTTTTTTGAGAGAGAATTCTTTCACTTGAACTGAATTTTTCATGTTGGTATTTTTTTTGTATTACTAGCACATTGAAAAGTTTTCCTCTGTTGATACCCAGACCAGACTTTACTCTGAAATGAAGAATTCTATAATCTTTTAGGAAAAAAACAAAAACAGACCACACAACTTCGAGGTGAAATGTCATGGGGCTGTGGTTTTTTTTTTCACAGTTTTGTGTTTGTGGCCACTGGCTTAAACAGTTCTTAAGAGTTGATCCTAAACCTGCAGTCATTGGTAGCACTGTCTAATGATGCCTCTCCATTTACTGCAAAGTCCAGGAAAGTGATGTCACAGGTCTGTCCCATAGGATACTCAAAGTCAATGGCTTCTTCTAACCACAGCTGTTTGCATACTCAGGCACCACTGTAACCCAAGCCCACCCAGTGTGGCCCACATGCAATTTTATTCATGCACTAGTATCACGGCATTTATCCTTTGCAAATTGTGCAAAGCAAAAAAGCCATTCATAGTGACCTCCAGGAAACCCAGTCTCTGTTGACTTTCTCGCTGGGCTAAATTCTGGGGAAACACAGCCACAGCTGATCCTGAGGATGCAGAATAAAAAGAAGAAGAGGGAAGAACACCTGAAAAAAGCTACACCAGGCAATAGGGCAAGTTGGACTTCCTCAGCAAGAGCCTAGACTTCTTCACTCCTACATCAGGAATTATAATTTCAGAACACTGTATGTTTCAGAGTGATTGTGGTTTATGCTCCACAAGAAAATGTGCATAAGATATAGCCACTCTATAAAAAGCTCACAGACTAATTCACACCCATGGGGTGAATGTAGCCAGTTGATTGAAAACTATAACCCTGCTAAACAATACATCACATGCAACCTATGCAAATTCAAACTTGAAACAGTTGAAAGCTGTTCGGTAAGCAAAGCTCCATCTGTCTTTTGCCTCAGCACCACCTATCTCTGATGATTAAATGCATTGAAGACAAAGTCTGGTACAGGTACATGGAGCATTTATTGATCCCATGGGAATGAAAGACACCTTTGGTGTCTTTCACACCATTGTGTGAGCAGCCAAAACATAAACTGTTACAGATTCCTGTAACTTAACTGCAGAGCGAATTACCCTTCTCTTGTTTTAGTACTTTGATAGACTTTCCTATTCAAATACTGATTGCGAGGAAAGGAAGGATAAAAAAATGCAGGACAGTCACTCAGGCTCTGAAGTACCCTTCAAGGCAGAGTCCAGAACACATCTGCAACTTCAGCAAATGCAAATGGTGATTTAGCACTTGCTGGAGCAATGGGCAGGAGGGAATTATTACTAAATCCCCTCAGAGATGCTGGTAAGTCTGGATCCAATGGAAGGAAGGAAACGTGGAAGATGTTGTTGGGATAGCAGAAGAACAGTAAGCTTATAAACCTGCAACAAGAAAAAGACAAAGTAAGAGAAGAGTTGGGTAAGTTGTGAAAGCAATCAGAAAATTTTGTGATGAGGATTTTAGACCATTTCTGAATTCATTATTTGCTGTAACAAAAAACCCACTAAAACAGGATACATTGCTAATCTATTTTTCATCCTCCTTATTTTTGTTGTTGATACCAAGGCAGTGTTCTCTTATTGGCACCATATACATCCACACATTTAGGAGTCAGGCGGTCAGGAGTGTTTTTTTCTCCAGTTTGGCAACATTCCACTGCACTAACAGATATTTTTTTTTCTAGAGATACATTTAAGTAAATTGATTTTGAATCTTTGACATAGTAATCAATACACGAAAGAGAAAATATTAACTCACAACTGCCAGTTTCTGCTGTGATTGTGATTTTCTTCCTTAGTATCAGATAAGATCAGTCACTATCTAAATGAAATGTGCTGAGTAAATACGCCTGCTGTAGGTGACCCTGCTTCGGCAAGAGTGTTGGACTAGGTGACCCACAGAGGTCCCTTCCAACCCCTACCATTCTGTGATTCTGTGATTTTACCTAAAAGCAAAGCTCTGCCCAAACAAACAAGGATAAAAAGATCAGGAATCCCAAGTTCATCTGGTTCTGCAGCGCCCCTGGTAACGGAGTCATCCCAGTCCGTTGGACTGAAAGAACACTGGTCCACGCTCATGTGAAGAAGAAGAGGTTAAACTTCCTCCTTCTGATTTCAAATGAAACTTGGCAAGATATGTCTTCCTATCCACTCAAAGCAATTTTACTCACCCTCTTCTTTGAAACATATCATTCTTTTGAAGTATTGCTTGCTATCACCAACATTTACACGTAGTCACAAATGGAAATGTGAGATTGGATGTTTTTATGGAGAGTGGACGGAATTAAAGCAGCTTTTGTGTTGCCAAGGCTCATACAGGTCATTATGTGTCACTAATTAGCCAAATAACAGGTGTAACTCCCACAGCATGAAGACCTGTTGCTGTTGTTTTCCCCTGCTTTTCAATTACTGCCTCATGAGGGGCAAAGCATGTGAAATACGAGGTTATTGTTGTGTAGATTTAATGTTACAATCCCTGTGATAAAAAATGTGTTGGGCTCAGTTCTCGAAAGCCAAAGGGAACATGAGAAAGAAGACACTGACCCTGTGAGCGTATTAGCAAATTAAGTATTTCCAGGCCCAAATGTTGGAACTCCATGTCCTTCTACCTGCTACACTAGTCCCTCACCAATTTTTCCACTTGGTCACCAGTCCCTTCTGAAGCATAGGTGAGAGCCAGCAAAGGCCAAGGACTTTTGCATGTGTCACCCTTGTTGTGGCTGTCAGACACAGCTGCCTGTGACATGTTGCCTCTACCATGCAAGCTGGCCTCAAAGCTGGTGGGTGGACACCGGTGTGGTGTCCACCACTGAGTGCATTGGGTTTTCTGCCTCTCCTTCTTCTTCCTCTTAAGAAATAGTGCTACACATTACCTCTCGATAGAAGTTTCCGGCTATCTTCCTCTTTATAGGTTGAATGACCAGTTTACAGCTATTTGTTATATTTAAGCTGTTTCTTAGCTTTTAGTCTTCAGTTCCTTGGTGGTCACACCCCACTGCTTGCTTCTCTTCACCTGGTTTTCCAGTGAGCTATGTCCTTCTAGATGTTGTTTTGTCAGGCTGAACAAATCAGCCTCAGCTAATCCGTCTCATGTGATAGACTCACCTTCCTAGTCACCAATGAGCCTAGAAGTAAAGCAAGGATATGGATCAAGGGAAGCCTCCCCTCCTGCTGTGAAAACAAGTACAAGTTTTATAGACCTGTGTGTCCAGAGAGTGAACGATGTTAATAAACAACTGTCTGTCTCTAGCATCAGATCTGAAGAGTACCTCTAGGTAAGACAGAAACCCTACTCTATGCAGTGACAGGACTTCATATTTTCCTCTTGTTTCACATGTAATAGAAGAGATCTTAAAATATTTTCCCAAAACACATGTAAAGAATGGCCAGAAATTCAACACATTCCTTGGGTGGGACTTCCCAGTCACAGAAGAGACTGCTGACTACCTTAGTAGCACAAATTCTTTGAAGTTTGCTTTTTTAGCTGCCACTATATTTGTCGCATTTTGTTTGAACTTGTTAAAAGTCATTACTACCGAAAACTGGAATTCTTATTAATTAACTAGTGACTTCCTTTCACTACAGTCCTCAGAGTTTCTTTGCATTCCATCATCATATTGTCTCAATCTTTCAAAAGTAAAATTTTAATTTTAACATATGATATTTTTAAATATTTCACCAATTATCCTCAGCTGAGTATTTGCAGGCACATCCATTTCTGCATGCAATCACCCTCATGCATTTGTACCAGATAATGAATACTTGAGTGTTCTTCATTATAGAGCGACAGAAGTCGAGAGTCACAAACTAAGCAGCTGTTGATTAAGACTGCTCTACTGAGAGCCCTGAACCTCTCCACAGTTCTCTAAGAGACAAACGGGAACAGTATTTGAGCTCCATGCTGTCTCATGTGATAACACTGGAAAGGCCTTCTAAATAGCTGGGAGTAAGCTGTTATAGAAAGGGTCAGAAACCAGGCTGCAGTCACTACTTCAGTGGATTGTGCAGGTAAAAGGTAGAATTTGATTAAAAATAACTCCAAGTGCATGCTCCAAATCTTTATTTGCCAGTGGAAAAGGTTATTTTGTATTTGCAAAATCCACCAGTGCATTTAAGAATGCTGTTAGCATCTTCAATGCTAATCTCACAATGGAAAATTATCACAATGGAAAATTAAGCTGTGCTAGGAAATACTCTTGGGTGCTAAAACCCAGTTATCTATATACTGTTAAATTGTTAGAATGGTCCCTGGCCAAATGCAGTTCCCCAGACAACTGCTGGATATGGTTCAGAAGTTACAATAAGCCAGAAACTAGTCTTAATTGGCACTTTGGATGCAGTCACCCTGCTTTGAAGGTTAAGATAGTTTAATAGCATAGATGCAGGTCATTCTGCGCCAGTTGGCTTCAAGCCCCTGATCTTATCTCTCACCATTTACTTAGCCAGTGAAGACACAGCCAAGCCCACCAAAGTGATCTCTTTGGCTTCTTTGTCTTTGGTTATTAGACAAATACTAAATATGAATACTTCAAACTTCTTGCTAGGTACATAAATCAATTTACAGGGATTAAGGAGGAGTCTGAGACATGGGAGATACAATGAAAATAGTCCAGAATCATACAAGCAGCCTGCAACAGAGGGTCTTGACTCTAGACCTCTCACAGACCAGGTTACACTGTTGGACCTTATCCAGCCCAGTTTTTCCTTTCACTAGACTAAACTTTCTCTGATTGTCTGGCTACAGGCTTCTTGCCTATTTTACAGTATTTTGAGTTTTATACTGGCTTATATATATTTAGGAACTCTGAGTGGAAAAACAACCTTTTTCATATCTGTTTGCTCAGAGTATTTTCACATGTATGCAGTGGAGCAAGTCAGATGAGCAGTGAGGCTCCTCTCCCAATTTTCCGCTCTTTACCTCCTGAAATACTCTAGAGGAAGTATCAAGTTTGTGTATATTAGTCCATCCCTAATAGTTAACCTTAATGCATGGAAGGGGCACTCTGGAATTCTAATTTTCTTATGAATTTTTTGTTGATTATGGTAAAGTATATCAAGCCACTTCACACCCAGTGATAACCAAAACATGAGAGGGAAAAAGTACAGATCAGGCTGCTGGCATCAAATGAGATGTGCACAGCCTGAGGTGTTTTCTTCCACCCCCACACCTTGCTCAGCAATCAAGACATATTCTATGCACATCTAAAATAATATAATTTAAAAGCCTACAGTTTTGCCAATGCTTCTTCACTTCTGTTACTCTAAACTGAGCTCTTTTCCCTGCATAATTATTGGTTTGAGCATAATCTATTAATTCCAATCCCGTTGCCCACTGGTTACCACCAAGGATCATATTCTCATGAAGGCTATGTGCCTCTGCCCATCTGCAGACATATAAATGCATGATGTTCTGCTCTATTCCCAAAGGGGAAAAGCAGTGCAGCATCTTCCATCAGAATTGCCACTCTGTTGCCTCTTGTTACAGCTAATTTGGCTGGAAGAGCTGTGGCTGTTGAGATTTAAAGGCTTGAGGAAACTCAGCCATTCTGTTGTTAGTGGTGCTAATAAGCCAAACAAGTCCACCTGCTAGCTCAGATAGCTAAATCCTGCAGTCCATCCCCAGCCGAAGTCAGTGGGAAAGAAACCAAAGGAGCCTGAGAAAGTTTGATTATTTCTGAATGCACAACTAGTAGGCAGCCTGCCTGCATGTGACCAGCCATCAAGAAACAAGCATTGATTAAGCTTTGATTCTGTTTAGGATGTTTAGTGCTGGTCGGAGCAGCTAGGGTGGGATGCAGTTGAATAGGTTGAAAAAAATCCCCATACAAGTTCACATTGTTGTCTATGCTCCTTCAGCATGATAGAATAAGGTGTCCAGAGACATGTCTGAACAGAAAATGCTGTTCAATAGACACGCAAGCACTTCATGACATGACTTCAGAGAGACATTCAAGGGGAGAAAAGGGTTGAGCAGGATAGCTCTTGTGATACTTGAAAGTCCCGTTTCACGATTTTTAGGGTAAAACCTTACAATTTTATCACGTAGGAACCATTTTTCATTTTATAGTTTTGAAGTGTTGTATTATACACTAATAAAAATAGTGACCTATTTTGACTGAACTGAAACTACTCTCTTTATACTCCAGAACTTCACTGAAATATTTAAAGGCAGGAAAAATTTCAGAAGACTTCTAAAGACCCCATGATTTCCTTTTGTTCCATTCATCCCATGAATGCGTCCTATATATGGATAAAAGGTGACATCACCATCTATAAGCTAGGGTAACTGGCACACGTTCCCTAAGGAAATAATTAGAAGCAGCTGGATGAAATGCAGCAAAGGAAATGCCAGGTGATCATCAGTAAATCTTTATGTCTCCATGGAACAGGTCCATAGATGAGAGGAGATCTCTTTTTGAATCACTGAGGACTTCATCTCATACCCTTAAACATACACAAAATGCTATCCGGACTGCTCAAAGTGCAGAAGCCCAGAAGCTGTCCCGGCTGCCCAATGTAAAACACCAGCCAGCCAGTCAGAACCACAAACAACTGGTGTGCAGAAGGCAATGGCATGCAGCATAGAAGGGATCAAACATCAATTTGCCATTTTCACACCCTCCCTCTCACAGTGCACCATGGGATATTCTGCCTGGAAACACTTTTTCAGGAAAATTTTAAGCTTTATTTTGAGACAGGAAATGGAAATTTCCTGAGAAATTAAGTTTCCAGGTGTCTTTTGACCACCTGCAGTGATGCTAAGTTCCAGGAAATTTGGCAGCTCGAGACCTGCTCATCACTGCTGTGGGTTTTACCGCTATGGCACAAAACAATGTGCACCATGTAACACAGCGTGGCACAAACCTGCTTTCCTCTGAAATACAATGTGCAGACACAGACACCACTTCAACACTTCGAGTGACAACCTGATGCCACCAAAGTGAAACAAAAGTTTCTGCCATTCAGCTGAATTGAGCTGAGATTTTATTCACAGTTTACAATGGAAAATGCATTACCTTTCTTGCCCTTGTCAATCTGTAGCATTACCGTTTTCCGAACAGTCAGTCAAGATCCATTTAGCTTACTGCTCTGAAACAGACCTTTTTATTTCTGGACTTTCCTTCCTGGCATTTGTGAGCAGCTGCTGCAGGGAGCTCTCTAATGCTCTTCCCGATGCAGAGCTTGCTAGAACAGAAGCCTTTGGCCTTGGCATAAGCACAGGAGATCGACAGTCTGCTCCCACGCCTACCCAATGCATTTTGCAAACCCCCAGCCATCTGGGCAGAGAAAGCACTTCCTTGGAAAGGAATGCATTCCCAGCTGTGAACAAGTTCTAAAAAGGGGTTGGATATTGAACACTAAATAATTAAAATACGCATCAGTACTTTGTCCACCTGAAAAAGAGAAGACTATACACTGTAGCAACCTTTTCCTCCTCCACCCTTTTGCATTTGTCAGGTTGCTTCTCTAACTCTGTCCAGCACATGCAGCAAATCCTTCTTCATCCCGCCTCAGTGCCTCCATGCCTTGCACAAAGACACTCTTGCTATAGAGCCACTTATGTTCTCTGAAGGGTGGAGTTAAAGCCAAGGTCCATCACTATGGCAAGAGCAGAGCTGAGCAACCACTGGTAAGGTATGCTCCTTCCACATCTATTCCACAGCATCATGAGGTACTTTTTCTTGTGGTAACTGCAAGCATAGTCAAGACATCTCTAAATAACAGCAAGAATAATTTAGATCATGAGTTAACAGAGTCTTTTATGTCTAAGGTATTTTAGCTTCTTAGGACCATGGCTTGAACTAAGCTCCCTTAGTTTGTGGCAATTCTACATCAACATTTCAGATGGGATAGTGGTAACTCATATTTGACCAATGACTCATGCTGAAGACATTTTGAAATCCTGCAGGAGAACCATATAGATGAGACTTATCAAGGAATGGAACTAGTTATGCATTTTCCTGTGACTTTTCTTTGGCAAGAAAACCCTGATCTATTTACAAAAGAAGTTTACTGGTGAAAGTGTCCCCAAAGAACAGTACAGATTTTTCATTTTTATATCAGCAATGGAATTTTTTCTGGCAGTAACAGAAGATGCAAGGACAGTCGGGTGCTCAAGGTATACCTGGTGCAAACCAGAGCTGAAAACCTGAGCCACTTCAGCCCCATCCCAACACAGCCCACAGCCAGCAACTCAGAATTTACACTCAGATACTCAGATATCCCCCAAAAGCTGCTGACATTTCCCAGAGTAGATAATTGGGAAGTTTTCTAATGTCTTCCCACTGCAGAAACACTTTTTCTTGCTCTTCTCTATTAACAGAGCATATTAAACTATCTGTCAACATGAAACTTCTCCCACAACTGAGCTGGGCATGAAAAAGCTATTTGCTCTGTTACTCAAGTGGGAGTAAATGCTCTTTTCATGCCCTCTTGTGCTATACTTGCAGAGCAGGCACAAGACCAAGTGCTTCATTTGCTTCATTTGAGTAAGATCCACTGATTTGTCACTAAGCTTGAAAGTATTTTTGTGTACTGAACCACGTCCCATCTTTTTTGCTGCAGAAGAGGCAGAAGGACAATCCCAAAAGAAAAAACATGACTCCAAATGAGAAGCCCAAAGCTGATGCCTCCTGCACATCTCCTACCCAAGACCAGCTCAGGTGGCTACACCACAGACCCTTCTGTTCCCCTTCTCCTGATTTCCTTTACCTTGAGCACTTCACATATGCACTTTTGCACTTAAATAGTGGTTAACACAGAATTGTTTAGATTAATAGAAAAGGCCTCCTGAGTGACTAATTCCTCTGTTAGACAGAACAAAGCAGGTGTAATGACTACATTTGGGTACTATAAGACTGCAGGGTGAAAAAAACATATTAAAGAAATAAATTATTCTGTATACAATCTTTAGTTGGGATAAGTCTTAGAAGGTGCGTTTAGAAGCAATAGTAACAATTATAATTAATGAATGCACTGGCAAGTATTGACCAAAAGACACTTACGAGTCCACTTTTCATTTCCCCAATATCTGACTACTCTATTTGTTTTCTTATTAAAATCCAAGGGCTTTGTGATAATGTCTTTGAGAATAGTGATCAGACTATGACTACTCCCTGTAAAAAAAAGACCAAGTATCAGATTTTATGCACCAGTTCCCTGTTAATACCTGTTGTTTTAAGAGGTTTGTGTTGTATTTTAAAATCCATACCAAGTAAAAAAAATTACTGTCATATTTGCCTGTCAGACAAATTACGAATCTTAAGACAATTGTACAACCAATGAAACAACTCTGGAATCTGCAAAAGGTCTGAGCTGAGAAACTCTAAAATTACCAAAGTTATTTGGAGAATAAGTAGAATGAGGGTCAATCAAGAGAAGAGGAGGAATAATGTGATAATTAATTGTAATTAATGAATAACAAAGGATCAGACTACACTGCCCATATGATAATCCCAAATAGCAATGAAAAACAGAGAAAAAAGCACAGATTTGTAAACCAGAATTTGCAGAATTAATTGAAATCATAATTTTCCTGCCATAATTTTCCTTTTGGTGTTTCCACCGATAGAATTTAGTGCTGCTGTATGCAAGCAGGAGTACATGCATTACTCAGATTTTGCACAAAAGGATGCTGGAGTGGGTCCATCCTTTCCACTTCTTCCACAAGTATTCCCAGAAAGGACATTCAGCTTCCTTCCTCAGCGTTCACATGACACTACACGCTTGGGTGAGCCATCAGTAACAGCGAATGAAACCTTGAGCTTGAGTTTAACACACATGAATTGCTATTGCTTAGCCGAAAACATACTTGGCAAGGAAGATGGTAACGATCCAGGTGGTAAAGGGAGACAGAAACATACCTTCCGTACAGATTCTGGACACACAGCTTTGAGAAATCAGACACAAGGAAGTTTTTCTTCCGTGTAGAGCAAGCCCAGTGAATACATGTAAATTATGGATATGTGGTGATGGATGTAATTAAACACACTAGTAAGGCTGTCTTACCTGCTGGCAGGTCAATGCACAGTATTATTTGCATTAAGTTTGTCCCTGCAGGTGAGGTCTATTCAGTAAAGGCAAATTTCACAAAGCTGAAAGTGTTTTTCCTTCCTTTGTAGCAGAGGACATGCATCATACAGGCATTTTTAATGTGTAAATACTCTGCTATCACTAGTAACTGCATTATCAGCAATGCTTTTTTCTCTGGGAGACTGCAGTTTCCAGAGCCTTCATGTAGAACTGCGCTCTTTTGCTCTTAAAGTGAGTACACGAAAAAAGACATCAATGCAAATTCTAGTATTTTGGCCTTTGGTTTGCTAGCAGCCTCCTGAAAGTTTGCAACTCATGTTATGTGGCAAGGATCCTTTGAACTAGCTGTCCATAACGCAGTTTGCCTGTGATTATGAAACAAACAGATTTCAGTCTACCACTGTTCTTTCCATTCCTGTATGCTTTTATACCATGAGAAGTTACTTCATTAAATTATATGCCAGATTGTCAAACAATGGTTGTTTCCCGTTTTTACCTCTGTGTCAGATAAATTGGAGTAAAATGTTTCCCTTGCTAATAAGGATACAAACAGCAGTGCTTAACATGTGGACTTTGCTTCCATGTGCAGCTGCCAGATGGACTGGAGCAGGGGATGTCTAAGCACGTGACCAAGAGCAAGCAACGCAAATACACAGCCTCCTTAAAATCAGAAACATTCTCTGCAGGGACATATTACCCTTTCTATACAAATGTATCTGAATCTATCTGGACTTCTGGAAATGGGCAAACTGTGGCAGAGGTACATTACGGGCCTTATGCGTGATGGTTGGCAAGAGAATAGGAGCTGAGTCCACAAAGTGTGCAACTCCTGCGTCCAGGCATTAGTTTGATATTACTGCCACTGCTATGTGAGTTAAAGGGAACTGTGTGTGAGTAAAGATGACAAAAGTTCTTCCCGGTGTACCGGAGCAGTTAGCCCAAGTCAGGTCTGAGGCTGAAGTTTGTACAAAAAAAACAAGTACTCTCCCAAAGTATGAGGCTTTTCTCCATCAGAGTCACTGCTGCTAGCGTATACCTGTACTGAATATGATGCTCCATGTTTTGGTTTGGCTGTGATAGCCTCTGAACTAGGGTTTCAGAGGCATTTATCTTCATCCCTTCCTCAAATGGGTCTGTTTGTCTACATCAGGTTTAGGCAGGTGTTCAGATTTTTCCTCCTAAGATAGATTTGAAATAGGGCTTTTGTACTCTAGCTGGATTCAGTAAGTCTTTAATGTCATGCACTGACTTACAGATGAAATGGAGACCGGACTTCCTATCTTTGAGCTAACTTGAAACAGTGTTCCTCCTGCACCACCAAAGGACAAAAGCAATTTTCTTTTTTTCTTCAACCTTTCAACAAGTACCAAGTAAACATTGTAGCAACTGAAAAACCAATGAAGACTCGACTCTGCCTTTTTTCCTACTACATATATTTTCTTTGTCCTTTAACACCAAACTACAAAGTGAAAGATGATAGATGATTTTTCAATTTGAATCATGATCACTGTTAGATGTTAAAGGACAAAGCAAATAAATCATTCTGAAAAGACATAAGGAGGTGATGTTGTTTTCATCATTCAAAGCTCTTTTCAAGTTGCTGGCAAATAAAAGGCTTCCTTGATGATGGCAATTTCATGGTCTTTATCTCTCCTTGAGAAGGAGGTGCACCTCATGGCTTCGATCTCTGTAGCCTGGTGATTTTTCAGGGGAAAAAGGTCAAAAACCTTGCATAATTTTAAATAGAAAGCTGTGGATAAGAAATAAACACTGCAGGTGCAGGGAAGGGGAATTTTATGTTCTTTGGAGTTTTTGTAAGAGGAAAAATATCCCTCATCAAACTAGGTTTGCCTTGCAAACTCAAGGGAATCAAATTAAATTCAGTCCTGGTCAAGCTAGATTCTAAGGTTTTTGCCATGAGGTACCTGCCAACAAACCATGCACGTCTGTGTCATCTCCATTTGTGACCATCTCTTGGAAAACTGAAGGTGCTGGACACAGTAGAGTTTTGCAATAGTAGGGTATCTTCTTAGGGGCTCTGCCTCCAAGTCAGTGAAGCATTGATATTATGTCCGTCAGCCATTACAGACCATGGTAAGGAGTAAGGTTTTTAATGCTGAAAAATGCGCATCACATTTTTCTACAGACTATTCTGTTGCTGACCTTCATGTTTGGTGTCCAGCAATGCAAAGCATTTCATCTGAGTTTCATTACAGAAGCTGAAAGCACAAACATTTTCCACTTTAGCGGAGATCTTCCTTAGCCTCCTGAAGTAGCTTTAGAACATAGATCAACACAAATTCTCCAGTTTTACAGCTGAATGATCCAAAAGTCTGGGTAATTCCGGAAGTTTATACTCTCCATATCTCCAGGATCATAAACATGAGAAGTCAATTGTGGTATCACAGATGAAAAAATCAGTATCACATGCAGTGATCCACATTGCTTTACTATAGCATTAATTTAAGACTCCTTGTCACCCCCTTTAGCACAGATGGTGGATCTCTTATGCTGATACTGGTCCCACTGGAGTCCCTTTAATCTTGACAGCCAGGAAGCGCAGCTCCCTGTAACTTGGTTGTTCTGCCTAAAAGACAGACCTGGCCCTCCAACAAGGCACAAGAAGATGGAGATACTTAGGACTTTGCAAGGATATTTTTACCCTCTGCAGACTGTAGAGCAGACTGTAGGTTATGTTTCGGTTCTGGAACAAACTCAAAAATCCTGTAATAAATGTTGCTAATAAAATAGCACATAAATATAAATAAAAGCCTACTGTACACCAGCATATTTCCAGAAATCATCGAACCAACCTGCTGCCTTTTCCTTGGGGTTCATGAATATTTATTGATACCTTATCAGAAAAGCCCTGGTTTTATAGCCAAAGGTGTCACTGCATAAATCACAAACCAGACAGTAAGTGAAATCTGTACAGACAGTTTTGGTCATTAACTTTCACTGACAAACCCATTTGATAAAATTATCATCTGTTGCAGGTAATGGGAAGAGATATAGTTTACCAGTTTTTTTCACTCATCACCATACGTAAATCCTCAAGCTCAAATATGAACGAAAGTCCTGTTCTGTACCACAGAGGTCACCTGTGATGGCAGAAAAAAAGGCAATCTGCTATAGCTAGAGAACCATGCTGCTGGTCACTGACCACAATGGATTCTTCCACATATAACATCAAAGCCTTTCTCTATATATTTAAAATATAGCCAGGAAAGAGAAGTTTCCTTCTGGACTTGCACACTAGTTTGTGCCATCCGGGTTTCTATCTGTCTCCCAATCACCATCAGCATTTCAGCACAGCTCCTCATTTAACACTCCTGAGGATCTGGAGTTTAAGGTTATTAGAGAGAAGATGCAATTAGACTGTAGGTCTATTATTCAAATTTATTTGTCATGTTGCCCAAGACACTACCAAAAAGCTAGAGATTTCTATCACCTGTATGTCGTAAGCATCATAAAGCAACAAATTCAAGCAATATTATTGATAATGAGTTCAATTCTGTACTCACTTTTCCATCTCCTATAGCATAGGCAGTTTTAGTAAAAAGATCTTCCCTTTCTGTATATCCTTTTCCTTCCAGCATATTGCACATGTCTCATCAATGCATCACCTCTCCATCTCATTAAACATCTGTGCCCAGAAGACCTCTTTTTTCCCCTGCCTCTGCTCATTAAACTTCTCTTCCTCTTTCCCACTGTTTCTCTCTGCCATATTATTTTTTGGTGTCTCTGGAGCATTAGGGGGTGGCAGGGGAGAGAATGTTGTTTGTAGTACAGATGATATAGTGCACAAAATCCTATTGTTCTCGTATGAATAGAAGCCTACAGCAGATCTGGCTTAATTTGTCAGCAGTCTATGTGTAATCATGTTTTAGGGAGACATAGAAAAGATTTGGGACCAACCAGTTTAAAACCCAATTAGAGGGACATGGAGCTAGGTACAGGTTAATGACTCAACCGAGGGATGAAAAATACACAAGTCTATGGCGCTTAAGCTAAAACATTAATAACAGACAGAAAATAGGGAAGCATATGATAGCAGTCAGGAGAGACTGCACTTTTTTTAATTGAACTTTACAGCTCAATGTTTTCCATGTAAATTTTTCAAGGAAGAAAGGTCTTCAAGCGTGTTTCACCAAATCTACTCCCTTTCTGGACACTATAATAGCAAAAAGGCCAAACAGGCCTTTAGGCAGAGAATGTGAAATAGATATTGAAAATAAAAAAAAAAAGACAGGGCTATCATGTAATATAAATCAACACCTTTCCAAAGACATCAAAGAACTAGCAACTTATACAAGCCAGAATTAGAAGACTGAAAGAGAAACCAAACTGTTGTCAGTCTAGTTGTGGAAAGACAGTGCTATCCATCTCTCTGAAGTGAAAAGGTTACAGTTAAATAAACATCCCTAGCAAAAAATTGCAAAGGCTTGCACCCTGGTCCGTAGCCTGCACAAGATGCAAAGTCGGCATCATCAGCAATTGTAGAAGTGAATAAATCAGGAATTCAACTGAGGACTGCACAGTGACCATTACATCTGAGGACAATATAACCCGTGGTGAGATGATTTCAGTTTAAGGTTGCTGAGGTGTTTTGGAAGGAATAATGCAATTATAAATGGCAATTTGCCACTGGTCACATTAAAACTTTAGTAGATTAATATGGTCCCAGGTTTACCCATCTGGATGATGTTAGTGAGAGCATTTTATCCGGTTACTCCCTGTACATAACCTTATTCCTCCTTTTTGAATAAAACATGTTCTCTGTGTGGCCAGTCTGAAGGTACTGTAGTGGCCTGACCCCAAAAGAAAACACTTCCTCTCTTTAGCCCAATTTGATCACCTTTCTCTGAACATTCTCTGCTTCTATTATATATTGTTTATGATACAGTATAAAAAGTTAGGAATCAAGGCTGAGATGCAGCTTTGATTTATATGCAACAATGAAAATGACCCTAAGTATTTCCTACACCTTTATTATTCACTGGTCACTTCATTATGTCACTGCGTATTACCGACCTTCAGCAGTAGTGCCATGCAGTCTCCAGTGCCATGTTTACGGCCGTGCAGCAAAGGTGTCCCCTTATTATTTTTATCTCCTTCCCAAAGAATTGTGAATTGATACTAATCTGGTCAGACCACCCAAGTCTATACCTGCAGAGCTTCATTGTCATCATTACTGCAGTTAAGTTGCTGCTTACTGATCCGTAGTTATAAGATATTAAAGCATGCAACAGAGATGAGTAGCACATGTTTTATAGACTGGTTTGCATACATTAGTAGAAAGCGTTAAAGGTGGCATCTCTAGTGACAGAGGACTGCCAGCTCTGCCATAAGGAGTGACTGGTACTTCTGTGCTATGACACAAGTCAGGGCCAGCAAGGGAAGCTGCGGACGTGCTGCATCAGTGACTGCATTTTAAAATAGATTGGGCAATGGTGCTGCAGGCATGTGAGATTAGGTAAAGGGACAGGCTGCACGTAGAAGTGATGCTGACGACTTTCAGCAATATTGGAAATTATTTTCTCACAAGTGTTGGCTCCCCCACTTCTGGCAGAATCACTCATGTTGTCAAGGTGAAGAAAATGTTCCCAACAAGCCCCTCACCAGAGACATTCAGGTGTTTCTCCTCTGGGAGGAGCAAGGGCAGAATGATTTACTGTTCTCTGCCTATCATCTCCTTAACTGCCTGAAGCAGGGTGCACAGACAGGTCACTAGAGGTGGGAAAGGTTATTTATGTGTTTCTCACTTCCCCAGGTGTCCTAAAATGTCCTCTCCTCCTGGTGAGTCTTCTGTTACTTACATCAGCCCCCTTAGGACAGGGTGTGATCCCAAAACCATCAAAAGCAATGCTAAGACTCAGTGCCACCTGCAAAGAAACAGCTGAATTGGAAGGATTTTAGAAATTATTAAACTTGCTGCTTGAATATCCTCAGTGTGGTCACCTCTTAGATCAGTCGGATGTCATGCATGGCTCTCTAGACGCTTGCATAGATACAGCCAAGGATGCCCTCCTTTCTGTCTTGCTGTTTTAAAAAAAACATTCACATCTCTTTGCCTTCTCTTGCTTTTCTCTTCCTCTCCCCTCATTCTTCATGAGCTTCTAAAAGGCAGCATAGACACAAACAGACCATTTCCCAGGTTTCCTCTCATTTTTCAGAATATTCTTAGTTCTAAAAGCAGAAACCCAAAAGTTTAAAAAAATGTTCTACTTAAATAATGCCATTGAAAACCTGTCTGAAAGGAAGACACTTAAAAATGAGATAAGTGGTACATTCAGACTGTGGTAGGACTATTTTGATCTTCCCTTTACCTTTTCTTTTTTGAGCTGAAGTTCAAAGATGACAGCACAGTAGCTCCTCTGAGAACAACTGAAGTACGTGGATGACGTTGATAAATGAAAGTATTCTTTCCTATGATTAGCCTGCATGGAAAAAGAAAGCTAAATAGGTCTAGACTCTTTCACAGCAAAAAATAAAATAACCAAAAAAGGAACAAACTCTGAGGAGATAGTCCATCTGACTGCCGTCCAATGGTGATTGAACAGAAAAACAGAAATAACCTGCAAAGAGGGCTTACACCTGGGTGTGTACACCTGGGTGTGCTTGGTCAGAAGCAGTGGTCAAAACACATAAGAAACCTCAGCACTTGTCTAGAGTAGGGAAACCTGGGATAGCTGCAGCTTTCCCAAATCAATTGCTCTAATGCAAGTCTGCAAAAAAAAAAAAAATTCAGGAAAACACTGCATTGTACGTGGGCTGCAGCAATCAATCCCCCTGAGTCAGGAACAGCCCTGTAGTAATGGGAAAGCGCTGTACACACAAGGTAAGAACAAATGTCATTATACCTGTGCTTAATGGTATTTCTAGATCTTGTAATAATAAACATCCCAACTACCAGGGAACGCAGTGACCTGAGAAACTGTGATGCTACTTACAACATCACAAAATGAGAAGAATTACTCACCTCACAAAACATGGCATTCCCTACTAGAAATTGCCTGATTAGGATTATTGTCTAAGGGAAAAGAAGGGGATGACGGCCTTTGAGTCACTTGCTATTCAAGTTGTGCTACCCACCTTCGCAATCTTCTTAAAACTCTTCCTGTATTTGACATTTGTTTTAAACTTCCAGCTCCATGAACGGTGACAGTATGGAAATATCAAATAATTTCTGATCTTCATGTGTTTCCTACATGCCTGGCAGAAGGTATTTTTGTAGGAAACAAGTATTTTTTATTCCTTGACACACAAAGTTCAGAAGTCTAAAAAAGCTTCAGAGACCTTTTTCTTATAATTTGTGACACTGTTTCATGATTTTGGCATCATCTTCTTTGTGATTATGGTTCTCAGTAATGGGAACAGCTGCAGGGTTTAATTCTCAGTCTCAAGATAGGCCAAAATAAACCTTCTAAGAAGGTAAAACAAGTTGTTTGACTTGTTTAGCTCAATAAAAACAAAGTTATCAGCTTCACTGTTAATTTTTAGTAGAAACATCAATCTGTGAACAATATGAGAAACAGTCGGGGGAAAAAAAAAGCCACACGGATCTTTTTTATCTGGATCCCCAGATGTGCGATCTTAGTTACTGTGCTGGGCTGCTAACACTTATATAATAAATAATGGCCCAAATTTATCCCAGGTGTAATCCAGTGGAGTTACTACCAGAATTAATTACTCTGTACAGATGTGATTAACCTCATTTATTATAAGGTCTTTTGATAAATTCTTATAAATCTTGAGTATTTCTAGCTTCCCTGCCAGCAGTGCTGGCAACAGGCCCCATGCAGCTGTAGCAGAGGTGGCAGTTCAGCTGACAGAGAAAGAGACGTTCAGGCACAGATGCACTATGCTGCTACCTGAGGCAAGATAAAGACTGCATTCAGAAAAGAGGTCATTTTAGAGCATTTGTAAGGAGCTTCATAGTTTAGTGTATTTGTTTAGAGTGCAATTTTTGGGAGATCTCCAGAGGTATCTGGATATGCCAAACTATTCTGATTTTTCACAAAATAATGTATATTCGGTCTGAGTGGCAAGGTTTTGGTGGCAAGGGAGCTACAGAGGTGGCTTCTGTGAGAAGCTGCTAGAAGCTTCTTCTACATCTGATAGAGCCAATGCCAGACTGCTCCAAGACAAACCTGGTGCTGGCCAAGGCCAAGCCCATCAGCGATGATGGTAGCACCTCTGTGATAACATATTTAAGAGGGAAAAAAACACAACCCTGCATAACGGTATTTGCAGCTGGAGAGAGGAATGAGACCACGTGAGAGAAACAACTCTGCAGATACCAACGTCAGTGAAGAAGGAGGGGGAGGAGGTGCTCCAGGTACCAGAGCAGAGATTCCCCTTCAGCTCATGATGAAGACCATAGTGAGGCAGGCTGTGCCCCTGCAGTTCATGGAGGTCCAAGGTGGAGCAGATATCCAATTGCAGTCCATGGAGGATCCACACCGGAGCAGATGGATGCCCGAAGGTGGCTGTGACCTCATGGGGAGCCTGTGCTGGAGCCGGATCCTGGCAGGACCTGTGGCCCTGTGGAGAGAGGAGCCCATGCTGGAGCAGGTTTGCTGGCAGGACTTGTGACCCCATGGGGGACTCATGCTGGAGAAGCCTTTTTCTGAAGGACTGCACCCCACGGAAGGGACCCACGCTGGAGCAGTTCATGAAGAACAGCAGCCCGTGGGAAGGACTGATATTGGGGAAGTTTGCAGAGGACTGTCTCCCTTGGGAGGGACCCCGTGCTTGGAACAGGGGAAGAAACTGAGGAATCCTCCCCCTGAGGAGGAAGGAGCAGTGGAGACAAGGTGTGATGAACTGACTGCAACCCCCGTTCCCCATCCCTCTGCGCCTCTTGAGGGGAGGAGGTAGAGAAAGTTGGGCATGAAGTTGTGCCTGGGAAGAAGGGAGGGGTGGGGTGAAGATGTTTTTAAGATTTGATTTGATTTCTCATTATCCTAAGCTGATTTGATTGGTAATAAATTAAATTAATTTCCCCAAGTTGAGTCTGTTTTGCCAGTGACAGTAATTGGTGTGTGATCTCTCCCTGCCCTTATCTTGACCCACAAGCCTTCCATTAAATTTTCTCTTCCCTGTGCATGAGGAGGATGGCTTTGGTGGGCATCTGGTATCCAGCTAGAGTCAATCCACCACAACAAGCAAACAGAAGGTCTGCAGCAAAAAACTGCAGACCGATGTGGTGGTGTTGATGTTGGATGTGATGTGTGCATTCCTCCGTCTCTCATCCTGCAAAGCTGGAAAAGCTCTCACATAGCAACTGCCACAATGAAGTGTTCAGTCATATCACATGCTGCCATCCCCTCCACTGCAGCCCATCCCAGAGAGCACTTGCTCCTATGCCTAGTGCAGAACAAGGGATCCCTCAGGCTCCAAGAGGTGGCTGTTTTCCCAGTTGCTTATCTTCACACATAACCCCCAAAGTCATTCAAAGGTTTGGTGAAGAACACCATTTGGTGACTGTGAAATTACCCAGGTTATTCAAGGAAATCAAACAGTTCAAAGAGCTGCAGGAGATCTTGCAGGATCCCCTCCTTGACAAATGGTCTGAACAACAAGCCCTGTTAATATGCGAATGTGAGAGAACATAGAGGGTGTAGAAAAAATGCTCAGCACTGTCTAGAGTGTGTTTGCCCAAAACTCACTATGGTGAAGATGAAGATGACCATCAGTGGGACCAAACAGTAAGCAGGGAACTGCAAAGAGACTTCAACAACACAGAAGGAGAAACCTTGAAAGGAAGTGTAAAAGAAACCTGGAAATCTGTGACAGGGGAAGAGACTCCTTGCAGTGAGAAGAGCAGCAGTCTGAACCTGGTTTAGTACTGCCAGAATTTGCCCCGTGTCGTCACCACCCTGCCCAGGCTGGGACAAGTATCCTCTCCTGGGACATCACTGGGAGACAGCAGCCAGCCAGCAAGGAAAGCCAAGGTTGGTGAGAGGGCACCGCGGAGTGCTGTGTATGACCTCGCAGGGCATTTCACCGCAGCATGTGTGGCACAAGCACGTGTACATATGGAACACCTAACATCTACCATGGGAAAGGGGTGCAAGAGGGGTCCCACACCCCTAGTGTTACCCCGACTGTATTATTGAGGTTTATCTGTTGAATTAATTGATCTTGAACCTGAATGTACTGTTCAGCGATTGTCAGTTAATGACATGTCATTATGAATATATTGCTTTGAACATGATTTGGGTTTAAAGTACATGAATCTACTCCTTGTAAAAACCAGTAGCATTACTTTTTTGTGACACCACTAAAATATCTCATCATATTTAATGGTGACTGAGACCCTTATTTTCACTGATTTTTTGTTAGCTCTCATAGGGGTCATAAAGTACAGTGTAATAGCACTGCAGTGTAATAGCACGATCTTTACCACTCCACTGCTAACAAAACAGTACTGCAACAATTCAGTTTTAAAACTTGTAGCTCATTTATCCATTTACTAATGTGCCTCAAAAACAATTTACAGTTAACTACCAGGTGGATCTGGAGAAAATACAGACCTATTATGGCAAGCCATTGTATTACAGCCATGATGCATTCTTCTTCAACAGTAACATCTTTGATCAAATTAAATCCAATGCTGAACTTAACTGTTGCAAGCAGAAGCTTGCTAGCTTCCCATTCACACCCTTTAAGCACAGTAATTTTGCAAATGGATATGGTGAAAACAAGTCCCTTGAGCCTTGTTTATTTTGTCTGGTAATTGATGAGTAACCTTGGGGTACAGATATGCATCACACTGATGGAGTCTGAGCACAAACATTTATTGTGTTCCTTTGTAGGTAATGGGTTTCCTTTCAGAGAAACTCAAAAGCTGTTTCCTCTTACAAGCATGCTAACATGAGCCACAGGGTGACAAACATTTTATTTTTACTGCAGAAAAGGGTAATGATCTGGTTAGTGATCTGACTTCCAATCCAACCATTCCTGTTTGGGCACAACAGAAGAAAGACCAGCGTGTGTCTTGATAATTTATTTAACTGCACTATGTCAAAAAAAATAAAGTCAAGATATGTTTTTCCATTTATTAGTTTTTATGTTGTTTCATGTTGTCTTTCACATCAGCCAATTGTGCTCAAAGCTCTACCTTGCCCGAAATCCAAGAAGTGAAGAATATTTCCCCTATATGTGTGACTTGCCAGTCAGTGGCTTCCTGAGCCACATGTAGAGTTATTTTGTGTAGTTGTCTATGGACTTTTTTCCCCTGGAAGAATCCAACTGCTTTTGGATATTTGTTGTTACAGAGTGGTGCATACTTTGCAGTCTGTGTCCTGAGACTGAAATGTCACCAGTAAGGCTTGCATAGACAGTATAATTATCATACAGCCCTATCCAAGTACATGTAAGGTCCTACTCAAGGTCAAAGTATCTCTGGATACAGAGTTTAACACAGGTTTAATTTTGCACAGCTGCTGTATTTGCCTGTTTTCTTCAGTGATAGAGCAAAGCTTTTTATGCCTGGAGGATGAGATCAATCCCTACTCCAGCTAGGAGTGACTATAGTCATGCATATCTACAGCTTTTTGGGCATTTGCCACCTGACTCTAAGAAAGGGGCACCTTCCCACAAGCACATGCTTTAGCAGATGTCGCATCAGCGGTTACTGATTCTACAGAAAACAAAACATTTCAGGAACAAAGCAGATTCAAGAACACTATGAAGACACTGAGACACCTGATGGGAGCACGGTTATCATTCATCCTCCCTCCACTAGAGCAGAAGATAGCAGAGGTGATCTCCTGTGGAGGCATGAGAAGATGAGCGGGAGGAATGTCTACCATTAAAGGACACACCACACAGAGAAAAGTCACAACCGTCTTTCTTCCCTTGGCTAGTGGAGACACACCATTAACTACAGAAAGACACAACAGAATAAGAGACTGCAGCGGCCTGAAAGCCAAAAATTTGCATTCAGAGTCACCTACCTAATACTGGATGTATTTAGATTTATGTGTGATAAACAGTCCCAGATCCATTAGGGTATAGATTGACTTCTTGTTACCCTATCACTTGAGTGAAAGAAGGAAGGAAGGTGTTCACAACGTCAAGACAAAAAGGCTTATATCCTTCTGCAGTCAGTGGGAAGAACAAGGTGACCTCTTTCACAAGCAATTCAGACCAGTAGACTCCTTTGTAGATGAGATGCTCACATCTAGAACGATGTTGAATGGTTCTCCTACTGATTGTGCCTGTTCCTCTTGATAATCATGTAGGGACCCTGAACTAACAGATATCAGCCTTCATTCCTTTGCTCCCATGCTGACATCTACAAAGTAAAAAGCCACAATTGATATAATTGTCCAGGGTATAAACTTAACGAAGGCTCATTTTGAACTGAATGGATAGTCTAACCATCTTGAGTCCTATTCTTTTACTCTAAAATAGATAAAATTGCCCATTGCTTTCCATCGTGCATAAACAGTCTCCAAGATGACTGTTTCAGATGCAGACATCTACACTGCAGGCATACAAAACCTGCAGGATGGAATCCCATTAATGAATAAGGTGAGATTAATCTCATCAATAGGAGTCTGTGTTCAGTTAATTCAATGTTCTGCCTTTGGCAATAGTAAATTGCTAAAATGCAAAGACATACGAAACTCTGTTGGGCTAACTGTGATCATTACTGACTTTAGACACTTCTCAAAATAATGAACCTTTCACAGGAAGCTCTGACTTTTCATATAACATACTTATGTATTTTAAAAATCCACCAAATAATTTCCAGCAACTGTATGATCTGCAAAGTACCTGTTTCAATCAATCATCATATGCACAGGATCACACAGCTATCTATACCCCCTCAATTGAAACAGTGGCCTGGTTTAAATCCTGATGAAGACAGTGAAGAATATCCATTGAATTAAATAGGTTTTGCCTCTTGACTAAGGAGATTATCAAAATGTGATTATCAGGGTAGAATCTTCATAGTACTATTCATGTGAAAAATGATATTTCAGAAATCACCATTAACTCCACAATTATCTGATTATTTTCTTTGGACATGTCAGGCAACTACAAAGGACAACAAATTGATCATGGCATTTTTCTTTGTGAAAATAATATCACTTTCAAAGCCTAGTGGCTCTATCTCTAACACTATGCAATATCTGCATGTGTTGGAACTAACCAGTGATGCTACAAATGAAAACGAGACCTGCTACAGCCCTTGAGATACCTATCCCATGCTGGGAACCATGAAATTTACTCGCATCTTACTCAATCAGTCTCAATAGTCATAATTTTCACTTCAAATTGGATGCTTTAAAGATGACTTTTGTTCCACACCGTAATGTGACACGGACTGGTCTCTGACCATTGGGTACCAGATTATAAAGGCAAGATTTTGTCTTCATAGCTCTGTCAAACCTCCTGTCAGCCCCTTTATCTAACCTGTCAAGGTCCCTCAGTATAGCAACCTGACTGTCCATATATCAACCACCTCACCAATACGATACTGCCTATGAACGTGCTGAGTGTGCACTGTCCCATCACCCAGATTTTTAATAAAGACATTAAGCAGTTATTACTCCAGTAATTTACCTTCAGGGTTGCCCTTTGGATTTTGTACCACTGAACATCCAAGCCCAGTGGTCCAGACAATTTTTCACGTGCTTTATCATTCATTCATCCAGTCTTTATCTTCTGCATTCGACAGTAAGCTTATTGTGGGAGACTGTGCTGATGGGCTTGCTCAATTGAAGGCAAACAACATCCACTGCTCGTCTCTTGTCTTCTCATCACAGAAGGTAATCAGTTATTAAACAATGTGCTCTACTGGCATTTCAAATGTTTTGTTTTCTTTTTTTTTTTGATGGAGAGAAAACAGTGTGAACAGAAATCATAGAAGTCTAAGCACCTAAATATCCATTTGACATCAATCACGAAAAACACTGGGACACCAAGGCACTCCAGCATGATTTCCTAGCGCTTCAAATTCTGTCTTCCCAGCTTGAAATAGTGGGTATGTGGCCCAAAAGAATGGGCAGCCTGGACTGCAGTGCTTAGCTTGTTCGGTGAACCGCAGAGGACCGTGAGATTTGCTTAGCATTTTGTTTTCAGTATTGCTTCTACCAAAGAAAGAGATCTTCACTGGGGTGCTGAGCGCTTGATATTAAATACTGGCTCTCTGTGGCTTGAGAGGAAACAAACATATCTACAGTTTTGCTCCTGAACCCCTGGAATGTCATGCGATTGGATCCGCTGGAGTCTGATATTCTTTCTTCATCTGCCGCTGTCTACTTCTGTACCAGTATATTTAACAGCACCAGGGCACAGGTGCAGGAATTTGACATCCATGCTGCTAAAAAAGATAAAAAAGGCCTTAGCTGGTTTTGGCCCAGAGCAACGAGCAGCCTCCCAAATAGTTGGTTCCCCATTATAGTTTGGGAGTCAGCTGGGACCAGAGACCTTCTCCATCAAGTGCTGGATATTGGAGAGAAGTGAGTGGCACGGCAGAGCTCGGTTGTGCCAGCTGGCCTCAAGGCTCCACACCAGCTCCTGGCACTGGCATGTTTGCCAGTAGAGATGTGAGAGTAAATGCCTTCTCAGTCAAAGCAGAAGTAAATCCAGCTTCACCCCCATGTTGTAATGCAAATGTCTTCCCTCTTCCCTCTCAGAGGATGTATAGGAATCCTCCATTCTTGCTGAGGAGTTGCAATATTTTTTCCCGCATCTAGTTTTCTCAGTAGTTGCCCTTAATGTTTCCTCTCTGTGTCAGACGAAGGCTGCTGCTGTATTTGAAGGAATTCAGCACTAATAGCACCGTCTTGCAGGGAGTGACAAGCTCAGAGGATCAAAGGCAAGAACATAAATCTAACAACTTCCAGCTCAGAAACTATCTCCCCCCTCCCCACAGGTAAGGATGCAAGACTGAAGAGAGGTGGGAAGATTTATTTGGAACAGACAAAAAACAATGTATGAGGAATGAAGGAAAGAGGGTTAACCACTTATTCACGAACTTATGAAAGCAGGATGTTTCCCTATACCTTAATATGCACAGATCACTTCTAAGTCCCTCTGAACTCTCCTCAGGTGCTTGGTTTTGCCGTATTTTCTCACCCTGGGACAGGAGATCTCATTGCTGTGACACTTGACAGACTAAACAAGGCCACCATCTCCCTTTCAACAGGGACACTCCAGCCAGGTTCTGCTGGTTTGCCTGGTCACAGTTTCTCTTAGGTGTGACAGACGCAATGTGGAGGCACTCCGTGTCCCTCAGACAATGTATTTGTAAAACTCACAAACCCCTCCAGGAGCTGCAGGACCAAGGGACATTTCTTTCTCTGTCTCTCTGCTTTCTATGGAGAAAGACTGCCCTTTTCACCACTTTCCTTACTGAGAGCCCTACTACAGGAAACCACGTGCATCATCAGAGCCGCCATACCAAAGCTCCTCTATAGCTCTTAATGTCCTTCAGCCTCATCTGTCTGTTCTCTTCTCTCCAGGCCTGCTAGGTTACTCTCAGGGGAGTATGACATCCATCTCAGTGTTAATTAATTTATTGGGGTCTATTGGAACAGTGTTCCAAAGGCTGGGAAAATTTGAGAAGATACGTACAAATAACAAGGGACCTAAAAAGTTTACTGGAGCCCTCCACTGTTTTCCTTTTCTTCATCCCAGGTGGCTCTACATACACTATTTTTTAATTATGTTGGAAATCCTTACTCAAACAGACAAGGTGTTCCCAAATGAGCTCTTTACCTGGCCTAGTCTAAATTAAAGCATGAAAGTTGTCTTTCCAGATTAAGAGACTTCTTTGTCCCAAAGGAGCTTAGTTATATCAGCTGACAGAGGATGGTCCTTGTTAATAACTATATCATGGCTGATATTGACAGTTTCAAAAATTGAGCCCATGCCATTTTTTACGGGTAGTGGAACTGCCCCAAAGGAGAGTTTGGGTTGCAGAAGATGATTTTACCCAAAGAGAAAATAAATTTTGTCCCTTCTGATCTGCTAAAGCAACCTCAGCTTCCACATAATGACTGACTCCCTGTCACAAGGGGGAGAGGAAGACCAGAAAATATGATAGTGCCAAACTCGACTTACTAAGTGAATTAAGCAAGAAACAGGCCATGTCAGGAAATGCGTGGCTTGAAAGGTCCACAACATAGAAGGCTGCCTACCCCCAAAATACATGGAAGCTAATATTCTATTTTTGAGAAACTGGCTATCTGAAGCCTATAACAGATGAATGTGAACAGTCATGACGGTCACCAGCACCAGCTTGAAGACCCACAGGACGACTGGGCCAGGATTGGAAACAGCTTATTACAAAACAGGATTTTTAATCTCGCCCTAGAAGTGCAATAGACTGACTTTCTTTCTAAGTGAAAAAGCAACTACCATTTTCTCTCTGCCACCAAAGCTGCTTCTGCCATCCTTTCTCCCATCTCCCATAATTAGAGCAGACACCCATAAGGTTTGATATTGACATCGAACACCACTGAAGGGATAGAAACCTCTAGGAAGAAGAACAAGTGTGAATGGGTAGGTATCTGACAGTTTTATGATACTTTGCGTTGCAGCCTCCAAAAGCTGTCACAAAAACACAGATCACTACTGGTAAAAGACGATGAGAGAACTATGTGGTCCTATTTCACTAATGTCTTTGAACATGAGAGTTGTATTGAAAAAGTTAAGGGTTATTAAATGGGATGAAGTAAGTAAAAAAATGCCAAGAGTAGTTACTACTGATGATCATTTGTGCACTTCCCTAAATGGGAAGAAAAATGGGTTTTTTTTGTTTAATGACACACACAAATATTATACATACCTCAATCAATGTTTTTTCCCGTGTTAAGTTACAAAAATTCTCATTGTAAATGTTCTGCACATACATAGAAAAAAGTCTTTGCTTTGGCTAATAAGCTTATATCAAGAAGTGCAGGTACAAAAAATAAAACAAAACAAAACAAAAGAAAACCACCCCACCAATCAGTTGTTGTATGAATATAAATTGCATTTTAAGTATAAATGAATCAGATTGAGTGAGATGGAATCTACATATATGCGCTGAGCCTCTAGTTTGTATTTTCTGTCACTTATGCTCTGAATTTCAAGTTGTAGGCCAGTTTCCTTTGTATTCAGTTCATTACAGTCCAGTCACGGGTAGGCTTATGGGTGTCTTCTGCTTTTCCTCAATAACTGCATCTATGTGTCTGAATTAAAAATTGAGGATATTTAGCATGCTTGTTTCAGTGCATATCTATTTAATTATGCCAGACTGGACAGCTGGTCACTTTGCAAAAAGACCAAAACCAACACATTTTCTTCTTTGGGCCAATACCAAGTCATTTATGTTTACTTATTTTTTCATTTTAATTATAGGGAAAATAAATCTATTTTTTTTATGCTTGGCATTGAAAGATTTGAAGTTAATTTTGTAGTTTATGTGATTTTTCCAGGGTTATGTCTACAAAAAATAGATTTTTAGAAGTCTAGTGAAAAACAGCCATTTGTAGGGTCTCCACAGCCTCCCAGAAACAACTATTTGAGTGTCAGAACTCCATGTTCATTGCTGCTGTCTAGACAAGTTGGGAATCTCACTACAGTTATTTTCAGACTATCATCATAATAATTTTATAGCAGTAGTAACAGAAAAGGCCCTTACTATAAAATCCTCCACACAGCAATGATAATAGGAAGGTCCTTACTATAAATTCTTGCATGGCATGAGCAAGGCAGTTTATCTGATATTCGTAAAAAAGGAGTTGAAACATACACACATCATGGGTCAGGATAAGAAACTGGGAAACAACATAAGGATGTGGGCTGTTGGAGTCAAGGAAGAGAAGGTGGACGAACTGGCTCCAGAGGTTAGACTTCGAAGGAGAACCGAGATAGCCTTGATGTTCCCAGATAAAGCTCTCCTGAGATGAGGGATGTTTCCCAAAGGTCTTAAACGACAAGTAATCCACTAGTTAGCCACTGGTGGCTGACCAGAATAAACAAACAGCATCATATTCCTCTGAGGAAGCCCTCCAGTCCATTTCTTGTGTATTAGGCTTCTAGTTTTAGACCTGTCTGAGTCCTCCCCTTTTTTCAGCACAACAGTAACAAACATTCAGCAGCATTCCCTGCATCTTACAACTTGTTTTCTAGAAGTCTCTTTCAATTTTGAGAGTAATGTGCCTACAACTGACTGACTGGGTCACCTTCCATTCAAAATGCCATTTGTCCTAAATCTTTCTGTTTCCATGCCTGCACAATTCAGTGACATTTTGTTCCATCTGTCCATCTGGTTAACACACCTGCCTTCTCCTCCTCCAGGTACAGAAGCTGATGACTATGACAAATAAAAGATTAGGCTGAAAAACTATGCAGTCTTGTTACTTCATCACACATGCTATTTTTAAAGGTAAGCGTCAATGAAGTTCCAACTCACATTTTATTGCAGCAGTAATGGTCCCCTGAAGATTTGCAGGGAGTGAAAGTCAAAAGAAAGATACAGGAAAGCAAGTCTATTGTTCGAGCAGCCTGCAGCATCACAGCCACACACGACCTGTGAAAGAACTGAATGAGTTCTTTCATTTTTAGATCACATCTCCCAGTATATTACAGCCTGTTCTAAAATATTGTTGTACAGAACAAATTTTGCTGATTGTTAAGGAGAGCTAAGATTTTCTCAGCATAAAACAAGCATTCAGTTTTGACTGGAAAAGAAGACAAAGATGTAACAAATCTCTGCTATACGTTGTTGATTTTGTCATTGAACAAAAAGTGTAAAGGCATAGCTTTCAAACTGCACTGCAAGAATCTGAACAATATATATACCTTATATACAATATGCAAATGACTTTATGTGTGTCTGAGAGAGAGAGAACAGGGAGACCAAAAGTTATTTAATTTGTATTTTTCCTTAGTAGCATTTCATAGTAGATGATTTTACTAGTCCATGGCCTCATCATCCATGGGCCTTTACTTTCACAAACTTTACTAAGTAGAGATGACAGATGTGCTCCTCTCAGTGTTAGTTTATCTGAGCATCCCTGAAGTTAGTGAAAAAATCAACATGCACAAAGGAAATCATAACAAGTGATTTTTGTGTTGATATGTTATGACACACACAAAAGGATCTGTGACTTGCTGCCTTCCCCTTCTTACGCAGCTTTTTATTTAATGACAATTATTTTACATATGAACCGGGACAGTTCAGAAAAAAATGCCTGCAGGACACGTCTGGAATTCTGGTGGAATTCCCCAAACAGGTCAATGGCTGACCAACTTCTTTGCACTGAGTCAGGTGTCTGGTGCAGACTCTCAGACTAGGAAGGAACGACATCAAGTAACCCAAGTAGTTCCCACTTCCACAGGAACAGTTGGGATGGCTGCAGAGTCGTTTGGAAGGAACAGACAACATTTTGCATAAGCCTACAAAACCTAGGTAGAAAAAGAAGGAAGGTATCAAAACCACTTCTTACTACAGGATGTTTACGAACTTGCCTGTCAGTAAAGGTTTGCCTCATGTTTCCCTCAGTAGATGAGCCTGGGATTCAGGAGATGTGGATTCCTCTGACCTCATTCGGGCATCTAAAGGCTGGGTGTCTAGGTTGAGGATTTAGATCCTGCTGCTCTCAAAGCAAATAAAAGTGGGGGGTAATTTGTCCTACCCTGAAATACATGCATACAAGATTAATTGCTCTCTGGCTCCTAGCAAGCCAATCTTTCTGAAGAATTTCCAGCAAGAAATTGCACCTGCCTAAACAGTCAGTGCCACTGGATGTCAGACAGCATTTCCCTCTAGCAGCCTTCAAGGGCGGCTCCTGCGAGACATTGGCTATGCAAGAAATGGAGATATTTATTTCCAGAAGAACTGTTTCACCATTAGTCTAAAATTTAGGTTCAGCCTGACTTCCTCAGTTGCCTGTAGAAATTCTGGCCAATTTTCAGCCCTGTTCTTCAGGAATCAAATGAGGAAATCAACATTAAGACAATGAACAAGACCTATGTTCATTTTGTAGTTGGAAGGGGAGGACTGTTTCATGGCAAGACGCAGGAGGGAATGAGAGATAGGTGGAAACTTCTCCAAATTGTCTGTGGCAAACATATTTCAAAATTAAATTGATCTTTAGAAACTTATACACAAGTAAATTCTGGACTGTATGTCCCAGATATTTACTCTGGGATAGGGGTACATCCAGGTCATAGCAAATATGACAAGAATGTTTCTGAAAATGTCTGACACATGGAGTGGAAACACAGAAAACCTAAGCCTGATCGCAGCAGATACGGAGCAGATTGGAGCTGACAAATTAAAGGAAGCAAGGTGGCACTTTCTGCAGTTAGTTAACGGGGGGGCTCAAGCCCTGATTCCACGGTGAGGGGTTGCACCTCACAAAACTGCCTGTAATGGGTGAACTGTCTGAGGAAGAAAGGAAGAAATGGACAAGAAAATACCATTTCAATATTATCAGATTGGCACTGGTACTCTAGCGATCCCTCCACTTAACGCCCAGCAGCGTGGGTCCCTGCCGTCCTGTGTGTGGGATCAGCACGCACACTCTGCCCCAAATGCAACTGAACAACACTGCGGTGCAAGTCTGAGCAGTGGAACAAGTGTTTGCTCCTCTCTGCTCAGAGGTGCCTGGAGCCAAATTCTGCTCACACAAAAGTCAACCATGAAATTCACCCACACCACTCTGGGAACAAGAGGCCTTTTCTGTTATGTGCTTAACGCTCTTCCAACTGCTGTTTATGAAGGATGATAACCTGCACCTCCAAGAGAGCACTTTATCAGGAGTAAGGAATAGCACCAAGTGAAAGAAAAAAGTTGTAGAATTGAGCAGCCCATTGTCCCAAAGCTGTAAAACTCATCTATAAGGATCATATTCAGCAATTGCTTTGCAATTACTGTAAACTCTGAGAAGACAAATCTTTGTCCTTAGCTGTTGTCATCCCAATAGAGTCACAGAAGCTTAGAAATACAGTCTGGAAAAGACCTCAACAGATGATCTAACACATCTCCCAGAGTCTTTGTTATTCAAACAAATAAAGGATAATTTCTCCACTACAGGTGCTCTACAATTACTCTACTGCAATTACCGTTACAAAAAAAAGGACTTTACCAGCATGGCAGTACTAACAAATCAAAGGCTGTGCTAGTCTCTGAGCTCCTCTAAGATTTACAGCAAAATATATCCCTATCTTCATTTTGCACTGTGAAGTACAGGGAAATTGTTATAACACCTTGCAGTAAATCTCAGAGCGCCTTTCCATAAATCAGTTGAGAATTTTCTCTGCTGTAGCAGGGCTGTGGTTACGCACCGTGCTGGTGAGGCTCCAATGTGGACGATATAAGTAAGCATTACCTTTGCACTATCCGTATTCAGGAAAAGGTAGAGACATAACTCAGACTTGCAGTCTGAGCTGGAGGTAGTGTAGGACTTCGCTAAAAACAAAAAAGACATACATGTGAGATCGGATTAGTATTTATGTGACAGCCAAAAACAGTCAGGAATAGTCATCTTCTTGCTGGGTCCCTCATCATGATGCTGGATTTGACCTGTAGTGAGGCAGATAGCAGCTCTGTGGAAGGGGAATTTAAGGTGTTACCAGTGAAGACCTATGTCTATATATCCCTCCACCCCTAAACAGACAGCAAAAAGCACACAATTCCTACAGCAAATACTCTAGTGCAACACACAGGCTTCATCAAGGTACACTGGTTTGGGGTGATTTTTTTGTGGTTTTTTTTTGTTTGTTTGTTTGGTTTTGTCTTTTTTTTTTTTAACAACTTAAACAAAATCATCACTTGCATGGCTGAATGGTGCCTTGTTCACCAGGTCACCTCCAGGCAGGCATTGCAATCAGGTTTTATCTGATAACATCAGAGCAGATGAGCCAGCTTACTGTACATACAGTAAAGGAAAACTGCTAATAAAGGTGCCTGACCTTGGAGACAAAGTTGCTGAGACCCACCGTGGAGGGCGAAGTAGCATGTGCACTGACAGTTAAGGTCCATCATGTGATAAACTAGACGTGACAGCAGACTAACAAAGAAAATAATTAGCAGCAGCTGAATTCTTATATGTGACCCAGTTTCAGCAAACAGAGAAGTGAAAATGTTTTCTTTACACAGCTTTCAACATCATCAGTTTCCTCAACACTTCTGAATCTTTTGTGAAAAATGAGACACCAGATGTAGGGGACGGTCACACGCACTCTGTTGTCTGTCAGTTTTTATTCAAAATACTGCAGGATATATCCCGATGCCCCACATTTTATAAGCACTAGATAATATGTATTTTCTGGTGGAAAGGGCATTTTTAAAAGTAGTGTGATAAATATGAACAGGAGCTGCCCTGGAAAATTATCTACAGAGGGCTTCCATAGTCCAAGGCTTTATTTAGTCAGTCTCCTTCTTCCCAGTACAGCCCAGCCCATCAAAGTGTCATCCCCAGATCACCAAATCAAGACAAGTATATATCAGACATGGCTTACAAAAGAATTTTTAAAACTCATTATTTCTTTCACAATAAGAAGGAAAATAGATTTCAAAAATGCAAGACCTATAAATGAAATGCAGTTCTCTACACAGTTCACATTTAATTGTGGCGCTCTCTCACATTTTTGCCAAGGTAAGAGAAATCAGAAAAGCCAAGGAGGTATAGAGAAAGGTAAGTCCAGTGGAATTCAGTGCTTCATGTCTTTCTTGGAACCAGAATTTTGTTGAATGATGCAATTAGACGTAAAGTATAGAAGCGCATCTTGCCTGTTGCCTATTCCTTTGCACAAACAAATTGATTTAGGTGGTAAGGAAAGAATCCAGGTCTTTAGCAGTGCAAGCTGAAATTTTCTACTGATCTAGAGGTGAATTAAATCTGGGAAAAAGAAATGTGACTGTGAAACTTTCAATTATTGTTGATAAAGCCTTAATTTAATGCAGTTCCATAACAAAAGGATAATTTTCTAAGCTCTTTTTTGTTTGTTAGAAGACCTGTAGCTGTTCTATCATTCTTATATGAGCAGTTTCATGAAAGTTTGAGGGACTAAAGCAGGCACTTATAAAACAAATGTTTTGTAAAATAAATGTGAGAAACAATTGAAATAAAGTGGCAAATAACATGAGGACAGTGTTGATTTGTTGCTGGAAATTATTCAGTTGTATCCTGTAGACACATACTAGAAGCCTGGAACTGCATAATATCAGAGGCAACCAGGGAAGAAGAATTCTGTTCTGCATAAACTATTGATCCTTCACTACGTGGATTCATTTTGCAGCAGACAAAAGAGAGACTTTTTGTACTATTTCATGGAAAAAAGGGAAATCTGCACTTGCAGATATTCTGGTTCAGGCACAAAAAATTCAGACACCTCGCACTCCTTGCAACATTGCTTGGTCCCAAGCATGGACTTCAGGTGAGGTTTCCTTCAGCACTGAAAGCCCTCAAGAAAGCTAAGAGCTTTGCTTACTTTATTCCTAGAATAAGTTACATCTCACTTAAAAGAAATCTTTCCAGATGAAAGTTTTGCCAAGCTGAGTACATTTCTGCACATTACTTACTAAACTTCGGTATTGGTGTCAATGTATGGACACTTTTCAATGACAAAGCTCTAGTTAAAAAAATGAAAAATCTTATTCAGCTCTATATGCTATAATCAGTTTAATTTCCCATGAGATTGCTATACACTGGTGTTTCCATTTCTACAGTGTTTAACAGTACCAAGACAGACTGAAAATGTTCAGAAACATCTTACAGTCAGTCAATTCAACTTGGTGCTGAGAGGGCACTTTCCCCTCACCCATTCTGTGAAAACCATCCAGAGAAGCCTTTGCTGCTTATCTACTTCCATTGCTTTCAATATTCACAGCCGAATTGTATCCCCAGATGAATCACAGGCAGCTGGATCATAGCATTCCTGTCTGCCTCTGCAGTTTAATAGTTCAGCATGTTCGTCCCATGCTGTACGTTACGCCTCCGGGCACGGCGACCACGCTCAGTATTGCCTGTGAGTAGGACTGGGTTGGTTCACCCTGTGTGCGGCTAGTTTGTTTCTTAATGAGATGTCTACAAAAACCACCGCTGAGAGAGGCTGGACTGAACTGGTTGGGTTTTTTAGCCTAAGGCTAAAAAGGGTTCTTGGTCCTCTCTTCCACCAGAGAAAGAGTGCCCAACTCTTCTCATAAGTGGCAGTGTAATGGAAAGAGGCAACACACACAAGTGGCAGCAAGAGAATTTTAGACTTTATTAGAGGAAAATAAATTCCAAATGATCAAGTACTAGGAAAAGTTCCCGGAGAGATCATGAAATCTCAGCCCTTGGAGACATTCAAAACTTGAAAGCAAGAAAATCCTTGAGCAAGCTGGTCTAACTTTGAAGTTAGACCTGCTCTGACCAGAAGACTGAACTGGCGACCTGCAGAGTTCCCTTCCAGACTAAGTTATTCTGTGAATCTATACATTATTTTCTTCCATATCCCAGAATTTAATGAAAACCCTGAATAGTGGCCCTGATCACAGAGAGGTGCATTTAGTTTTCATCTGAGGTTATAAAGAAACAGAACACCTACAGGACTCTGCTTGTGTCCTGCAGCTTCAACAAGAAAAGCTCTTCATGCCCACTCAAGCTACGTCTTAACACTTCTGTGCCATGAAGGACAGTACAAGCTGTAATAGTTAGGTTCAGATCCAATTGCAACCCCCTTTTTTTGCACATTTTTAAAGAGATGAAATGTAAGCATACTACTCTTAACTGACATAGACAATGCAATCCATACTGATGAGGCTGCTCAAGGAAAGTGCAACATATTTTAACGTGTTTTAATATTTCCCTGGCACACTGTCTCAGCACCTAATCGTTTGCAACTCAGTCTCATTCCTAAGCTAAAGGTTACTTATTTTTATTTCATAACTTTCAGTAGAATAGTTTTCAATTGGTTGTCTGAACATTTTTTAAGCTCATGGGCATTTTACTATCTGCAGAATCTTGTGTTAAAGCATCCAGTGAAAGACAACGAATAAATAAAACATAGAATAACACATCACATCACAAAAATAGGTCTGGGTTTTGTTGAACATTGTTGGGAAAAAAATCCCATCCACAGCCAGAACAACAGCTCCACCAACACTTAACAAAAGTAGTTTGACTTTTGATTAATTCACACAAATTTTTAAAGCTCAATTAAAAAAATAAAGCCAATTAATTTCATTTCACCCAGAAGAAAATTAAATAAGACCCACGGAAATTAACACTGTAACAAAATTGTTCCAGTTTTCTAACCTCTCTGGCACAGCTGTGTCTGGCTGGAAAATATCAGAATGGTCTGAAACTTCAGGCAGGATGAGTGCTTGGCCTGTCTTGATACACATGACTGCACAGTAGGTTTCAAAACGCAGGCTGAAAATCTTCAACATGTTCTGGCTAAAACTGGATCTGGAAGCCCCAGAACAAGAAACATTGACTATTTCTTAATGCCAGCCCTCATTTTCTGCTACTTTCTGCTACCTTTTCCACAAAAATTTTTTAGGTACTATCTCTTTCTTTAGTCACAGCTCAGGTTTTCAAATCAGTTTGGAGAGAAATTGATAGCCAATGGTGCTCACAAGGCCCCAAGTTGTGCACATAGACGACTTCTGCAGCACATCACAGGAAAGGAAATTGTTGAGGGTGAAGCCCCAAACAGAAACATGACAGTTAATGTAATTTCTCAAAGGCTGAGTACCTCAGAAAATCTAGCTCAGAAAGACATCCAGGCATTAAAAGGGGAGCTGCTGATGGCAAAAGGGATTTTTAACCCTGTCTTTCTATCAACTCTGTATTCGATAATGCAGGACAGCATCTTGCTCCTCTCAGGTGACCAGAGGAGAGCTCTTCCTTGGAGGTCCACATTCTTGAAACAAGAAGCAACGATTGTCCTAAAACTTCTTTTGCACTGTCTCTCTCCTCCAACACCTCACTTTAGTTTCACCATTACCTGCACCCTGAGTTTATGCAACTGCTGCGAGCATCTGCCACATTTTTGCCTTGCTCTGCTTTGCCAACAAATTTATCTGACAGTCCAATACTGTCGACACCGTTTCCAGCTCAGAATCATCACCTGGCACGTGCTATCAGGTCTGATTGGCCCTGCTGGTTTGGAGACGTGGTTGTAAAGTATTCTTTGATGATTCCCAAAGCCCCCATTACCTTGATACACATATTATTGTAATACAGGCAAGTAATTTTGGGTACTACACTGGCCAGAAGCTTCTGTGGATTAAACAAGGCATAAAAATTCATGAGTCAGTTGTTGCCTTTGGTCCAACACATATTTTGTACCACTTCAGCAGTACACATTCCTGGTTTTGGCCCAGATTTACTTCTAAATATTTTGAAATATTTACAAAGACTGCTTCTTATTAGAACCCAGCTGCTGTTACAGTATCTTTTGAAATTTTATTTCCTTTGTAAGTTTTCTATTTTTGATTGTTATTTTTTGAGGATTTAATCTCATTTCTGATGGATTTTCTTTCTTGTCAGTGCGTAAGTTCTGATTGATTAGCTAAGCTGACATTGAAAACGATCCAAACTGAGAACTTTTTAAAATAAAATAATGAGATAATATTGATCGGACATATTCAGAATCAGAAAGGACTGGACTGTTAAAAATTGACTGTAACAAAAGTGTCAAGTAAAAATATGTTTCTACCAATTTGAAATTAATTACAAGCTGCAACTTTTTTTCGGAAACTGCCAGTCATTTTCACAATGCGAAACAGCACACAGGCACTTCCCAGCACATAAGAAGCATTTTTTCTTTCACGGCTCTGTTAGTCAGAAATGGATTTTGTACATGCTCAGGTGCAATTTGATAAATCTACTATCGCAGCAACGAGCTGCTGAAGCAGTAGGAGCAGTGAGGCATTATGGGCAGTATTCCACATTTATTTGCACCACCTAAGATTTTTCAAAGGCTTTTTTGCTAAACACAGATTTTTGCCAAACATTAACATACAATTAATCCCACTGAAGTCAGCAGAACAACATGTTTTGCTGCAAATTAAGCAAGGACTGCGAAGCAACAAAACCCTGCAAAATGAGGACATTATGATTTCAATTTGGTAGACATTATCAAAAAACAAAACAGACATATGAAAAATATCACTTCAGAGCTGAGCACATGGTTGTGTTTTCCCAGGTATATGGGTCATTTAGTCCATCCTACACTGCTGGTCAAAATCTCACCCTCACTAACATATCAAGACTATAATAACTTCACAGGCATAATTGTCACTAGACCTTTTCACCTGGGTTAGCCAAAAAGCTCATAAAATCCTAAAAAAACCCTGACATTCATCAGCTGAGCACAAGGAAAAAGCCTAACCTGTTTCTTGTGGTGCTACCATGTTGTACCTTTACTGTACCGTTATGAGACGATGCAAGTAATGCTGCCAGAGCTCGCGCTTTTTCAGTGTAAGTAAAAGGCACCCTGAAATTATAGATATTGTTATATGAATGTCCTCAGGGTCTGCAGAGAGTCCAGTTCTTCATAGCACAGACACCATATTAGTGAGCCAGCAACAAAGGAACGGTTCAGGCTCGGAGTGTGTATGTTTACATGTGGAAATAAATGTGCCTGGAGGCAGGGTGGGCAGGACACAGTGAAGCTGCAATACAGTGTCCTTCAGGGAACTTGGGAACCTGATATTCAGTGTGGGTTGCAGGAGAAGTCAGTACAGTGATAACCAAAAGGCATTGTCTCTTGTAGCTGGGAGGTAAGCAGCATGAATGAGCCTAGATTGAATAAGTGTGAATGGTGCTTTTTACTTCATTAAATCACTCTGGTTTTTAACTAAGAGTGAAGAGGTAGGACGATGACTACACTGAGGCAAATATGCACACAGAAAATAGAGTATATTTCAAGCACAGCACAAATCTATGCACAAAAATGTCTGATAATTGATGAGTTTTCATATTTAATTAAAATTAGATAGTGCCTTAGTGAATTTTGAAGATGCTAGCAGCAGGAGAAAGCCAGAGGCATTCCTCTATATTAAATGTAGAATTTCCTTCTGGAAGTCGGAATCAGTGAAGGCAAAAACATCATGAAAGGGCTGAAGATGGAAGCATCGCACACTTGACTCGTAAAGCTCCAACTTCAAAGACTGGTGAGTCTCCTAGAGAATGTCACAGAGTCATGCCCTCCATGTTTGCCTGGAGGCTGCAATGCGTGCAGGGTTTGCAAAAAGAGACATTTTTACACTTGATCAGGCTTCTGGGAAAAAGAGAGTGGTCTACAAGCACTTCAAGCAGGAGGCCAAAAATACAGTTTTGGTCTCACTCTCAGTTTGCAGTGGCTGACCTCAAGTGCCAGTGAACATCAGACTTGATTGTCTCAGCATGAACGGTGCTCTGGAAGATGCAGGAGCTGCTACCCCATTGCAAGGCTGTCTTTTGTGCAGGCAGACCTCATCTCCATGTCTGCTTTCATGCTTAAATAATTTTACCTTGAACAGATGTGATGTTTGTGGTAGTGGCAATCACCTGTTTGATCTTGCCCACCAGTGCGGGTCTCTCTGCCATTGAGGCATCTTCTGGTTTTACTATACTGTTCTTAGTTTTCTCTCTGGAAAGATAATACTTGCCCTGGACTAGTTTCTTCGTTTTGTGCACACTTGTAAAACCTTGATTTCTGAACAAAGCCAGGGGAGCTTTGGAGTCTGATGTCCACAGATTAATGTATTATGATTATCCTTTCCGATACTTTCCCTTTATGTACCAACTTTCTTTAGGAAGAATTACACACACTACTCAGTGTTTCTCTTTTTCTTTCCCTTTGCATTTATTTATGAAGAGCCAAAATCAATGAGGTCCTACTGTCTGAGGGTGTTGTCGCTATTGACTGTAAGGAATAATCGTGCTTTTGGGGGTGACATTATCACAGCTTCTGAAAAATAATGTTTGCATATGGCATATTTTCTCTCTCTTTTTTCCTGAAATGCATTGTTAACTACTAAAATATCTGTAATTCTACTATTTATAAATATAATTACACACAAGGGTACAAAGTGGATACGAATTCGAACTTGTCAAAGTTTGATTGCTTTACAGTGCAGGGGGTGGGTGGATTTTGAAAGCAGGAGACAGTAAAACATTTAATGAAGGGAACTGTTTAATCAAAAGGGTCCTCACTTACACTATCTTGTTTAAAACAAGAGAAAAAGATAAATTTATTCACTCAATGTAGTTGCATGGCAGAACTCCTTGGCTTTTCTGCAAACCAAGACCCACCATTCACCCAAATCAGGTTCTTTGGGTAGAGTTTGAGGAACCAGAGCTGTACAGAAAAGATGCTTCCACAGATGTATTCTTACAGGAAAATATCTGAGCCAATATGACCATTTTTATTAAGAGAACTGTAGAGGTAGGATCAAGAACTTTCATTGTATTATATTCTTAAAAAGAGAATCAATTATGATACTTGAATGTGATATTTGATCAATGGATATAAGACTATGATTTCTTCATACACAGAGATTCAAAAGAATTAAACACCACAGTGTAGGCTTATAGAACTGTAACCATGGATGGTGTGGGAAAAGAGAGCAATGGGTACATAATCATGCTGTCCTTTACTGGGTTTGCATGGCAAGGTATTGGTAGCAGAGGGGCTACAGGGGTGGCTTCTGTGAGAAGCTGCTAGAAGCTTCTCCCATGTCTGATAGAGCCAATGCCAACCAGCTCCAAGATGGACCAGTTGCTGGCCAAGGCTGAGCCCATCAACGACAGTGGTAGCGCCTCTATGATAACATATTTCAGAAGGAAAAAAAAAAAAAAAAGCTGCTTAATGGTACTTGCAGCAGGAGAGAGAAGGGAGACAATATGAGAGGAACAGCTCTGCAGACACCAAGGTCAGTGAAGAAGGAGGGGGAGGAGGTGCTCCACGTGTTGGAGCAGAGATTCCCCTTCAGCCCATGATGAAGACCATGGAGAGGCAGGCTGTGCCCTTGTAGCCCATGGAGATCCACAGTGGATTAGATATTCACCTGCAGCCCGTGGAAGGGACCACATGTCAGAACAGGTGGATGCTTAAAGGAGGCTGTGGGCCCGTGGGAAGCCCGTGCTGGAGCAGGCTCCTGGCAGGACCTGTGGACCCATGGAGAGAGGAGCCCACGCCGGAGCAGGTTTGCTGGCAGGGCTTGTGACCCTGTGGGAGACCCATGCTGGAGCAGCCTGTTCCTGAAGGACTGCACCCTGTGGAAGGACTCATGATGGAACAGCTCATGGAGAACTGTAGCCCGTGGGAAGGAGTCACATTGGAGCAGTTCATGGAGGATTGTCTCCTGTGGGTGGGATGCCACGCTGGAGCAGGGGAAGAGACTGAGGAGCCTTCCCCCTGAGGAGGAAGGAGTGGCAGAGACAACGTGTGATGAACTGACTGCAACCCCCATTCCTTGTCCCTCTGCGCTGCTCGAGGAGAGAGAGTAGAAAAATTTGGGAGTGAAGATGAGGCCAGGAAGAAGGGAGGTGTGGGGCACAGGTATTTTTAAGATTTGATTAGATTTCTCGTTATCTTACACTGGTTTGATTGTTAATAAGTTAAACTAATTTCCTCAAGTCAAGTCTGTTTTGCCAGTGACAGTAATTGGTGAGTGAACTCTCCTGTCCTTACCTTGACCCGCAAGTTTTTTGTTGTATTTTTCTCCCCTGCCCAGCTGAGGAGGGGGAGTGATGGAGCGGCTTTGGTGGGCACCTGGCATCCAGCCAGGCTAAACCACAGCATGCCCCCTGAACACCCATGTGATACATGGCCAGGAAGAGAGACATTTGCATGGTCCTACCTCTGTTAACCTCTGTGGCTACCAAAAGTAGCTGTGTATGCATGGGAAGACTGGTATACCCAAACACAATTTGCATTTTCTCTTGTCAGGGAAGAAACTTCACTCTGGGTGGGTCAAAGCTTCCTCCAAGCTTCCTCAACTGTGACACAGCTATTCATACCAAGCAAAAGATGCTACATAGCCCGTGACTGCATTCCTTCATCTTCACACAGCAGGTTTGGGAATCTGAAATCCTGATTGTGTACATGACGGAATAATCTTAACCATTTCTTGACCATGATAGACTTAAATTTATGACTATCACACACTTTTGACGTCTATCAGAGCAGGTACAAAAAGCAATTTTGGACAACCAGCTATATGGGTGCACAGATCCTGACTTCTATTTCTGTCTGTAACTATGATATAAAAAAAAAATTCCATCCCAATCCGCAGGCAGTGGAAATTTTATCTCAAAAATGGGCATTTCAACACAAGTTTCAGGCACATGTAGCACGGTGGGAGACACCAGTCATGAAAAGAATCCAGGCAAGAAGATGGAATTTATTTAAAATTTTTCTTCCACTGTAAAATAACAGGAAGAGTTTTAAATTGTTACACCTAACATTGTATTGGCAAAATATGCAAAGTGCAGCAATACAACAGAGAAGAGAACGCATTCTTTGAATTTATCGCACATTAAATACTTTAAAGCCCCAGAATATAATGAATTTCAATTTTTCTTGATAAAAATATATTTCCTTCTCTAAGTATGGAAAATTGTGAAAATACACGTTACTTTTCAAAGTTGGCTATAATCACCACTTTTGCTAGAAAACAGATCTGAGAGTTGAGATACAAGAAAATGTGCCAGAAAAATTTTATTTAAAAATACTTCCGAAATCAAATGATAGCATTTGACATGGGTTGTCCAGAGACGTAGTGGAGGGTCAAGTTGGATGGGGCTCTGAGTAACCTGATCCAGTTAAAGATGTCCCTGCTCACTGCAAGGGGGTTGGGCTAGATGACCTCTAAAGGTCCCTTCCAACCCAAAGTATTCTATGATTCTGTGACACCCACTTGGGCTTTGTTGTCACCATGAGCAAAGACCTCTATTTTGTCTGACCAAAATGTGTAAGTGAGAAAGGGTCTTTGGCCATGAAAATTATTTCCTTTCAAGTCAGAGAGGTGATTCTAAAGCTCTCTAAACCATCTTTGTTCTCAAACATGGAGCTGGGGTGAGAAGTCAGAAGACTGGATGCTGAAAGAAGATATTGTACTTGATTTGAGAGTAGTGCCAGGTTTCGTGAGCCCCAGAATGTGAACACTATCGTCAATTTACTGCAAGCTAGATTCCACTTGTGTCATCCCTTAATTGTAGGAATCTGAAAATTAAGCTACCTTTATTACTTCGGTGATTTCTGGCTCCTAGAATTAGGGAATTAAGAATTAGAACACTTTTAACAAGCAGAAACAACTAAAGTGAGAAACAGTGGAGAAATAAGTGATCAGATAGGCTGGTGCAAGAGACCAGACTTCTGGACATCCCTAGTCCAACCTCCTACTCGAAGAAGGACCATCACCAACTTTAGATCAAGCAAGCTGTGGCTTTGCCTGGTCAGTTCTTTAAAACCTTCCAGGATGGGGGTGTCAGCACCTGTCTGAGAGATCTGTACCTGTGTTACTCCACTCTCTTGGAGAAAGTCTTTTTCCTGATGCACAATTTGAACAACCCATGCCACTGTCTGTGGCTCCTCTGTCATGTTAAATCATCTGCCACTACCAAGACAAGATGGACGGATATACCAAGATGAATTTATCTTCATCAAGTTCATAAATGTCCTTCAATTAGTTGTAGGATGTTACCTAATAAGGTAACCCCTTGGTCTCCTCTTTAGCTGCTTCACCATTCATTAACAAGACTCATGTCCTGCCATTTTTGAGCTGTATGTTGTTTAATGAAATAGCAACTTCCTCATGGCATCCACATAAGGAGTGCAGACACAGGTACTAGGCCCTTCTGAAATGATAGTCCTTTCTAGTTTCAATTCTTCAGATTCCCTAGGCAAAAGCAAAAAAATACACTAGCGCATTAATAATAATGCCTATCTGGTGTTCTTTGACAGGCTGTGTAACTTGGATGCTGAGCAGCAGTATAAAAGCATCTGCACAAGGAATGAAAATGCAAATCCCTCATTGCCTTGATTCATTGCAATGCAAAAAAAAATCCGTTTAGTGTGCAGTGAACTCACTCACCTACGGTGAACTTGCTCTGTAAGGCAGGAAATTGTTGAACTAGAGTTAAAATTCTCACCAGAACCAGGTGCGTTACTGGTATGCTGGCTCTGTGCAATCCAAACAGACCCCTTTGTGAGGTCCACCCTTCCTCTGCTCACAGGATCCAGGTGTCATCATAATTACCAGTGGTCCAAGTCCTGATTTTTCATTTACTACCACAGAGGTTGCCTGTATGACCTTTGGAAGTTTGATAAGACCTAGATTCATCGCACATAACTTCAGAGCACTGACTTAAGGATGCTGTTTCCTCATTGCTTTGAAATCCCTCTACCATGAATGGAGAGACACACGGATTCTCACTTTTAATGTCTATCCTTTGACATGGAGGAAGTCTTTGCTGACTCTAACTTCATCATGCCCCCCAGAAAGGCCCCTAATTTGGGCATTTCTTTTTTAATACTTAGGACAAAAGTGTTCCTTACTCTCTTCTGTTTCTTCCTACCATATTCCTCTCTGAAATGCCAATAATAGCTCACTGAAAGCTGTCAGACAGTCATATCATCATAGCGAATGCAAGTCATGTACAGGGGATGAGGTCCTGACTCACATCGCTGCATTGCAACTCAGAGGTTTCTGATGTGAACTAAGAGAGTACAGCCCAATACAGCCTGAACCCAAGAAAATTGCTCTTGAATAACTCAATTTTTCATAAGGAAATTTTTTGAGATGTTGTTAATTTTCTAGTAAGTAATACATCTTCCTGACATTTCTTTTGATTTATGTTTTGATTTTTCATAAAGAAATTATCACTATGAACATCAGAACAATTCATAATTTAATCCCTCAGACTCCTAGAAAACTTTGAATGGAATCCAGAGGAAAGAGCTCACATTTACACATTCACACTTTCTATTTCTAATTGGGTTCACAAGTTAAAAAAAAACACACTTCTTTGGGGAGTGTGTTGGTTTGGAGAGAGAATAGTAACTATTTTAATTCATTGCCATCTATACTTCATATGCTCTATGGTAATACCAATTCAGAGTGGAAAATTGAACACTGATCCCTCGTCATTCAGCCCTCAGACACTCCTGCTTCGAATGAAAATAATGCTTCTGAAGAAACCTGTACTGAAAACTTAACAGTTTTCAGCATTCTTTTCAGCCTGTGTGGGGGAGAGGAACAAATCAGTGTCCAGAAAGGAAGAATATATTTCATAATTAGAAAAATTATTTTAATGGAGATTTTCATTAAAAAAAAATGTCAGGTTGTTTTTCCCCTCAGAGTGAAAAAGGGGAGGCAGGGGGGTGGGAGGCATCAGCTTGCCATGCCACCTGTGTCTCCACATATATAAACATATGTACATGTATACACATGTTCTGTCTTACAGCTTCTGGTTGAGAAAGTTCATTCACCCTTCAGCTCAGACGGGAAAAGCAGTTCAGTGTCAGGTATGCAATTTTTACCATTTCTTTGAAAAGCACCCACCTTTTTACTAAATCTTTAAAAACACAAAACCCTTAGGTTGCATGTGCTTTGAGATTACAAAGATTTGCAAGAGTCCATGTCACCGTTTAGAGCAAGGCAGCAAGAAACTGAGCAGCAGATGTTCTCCACCAACCCCCGCTCTCCCACCAGAGGAACGGAAAAAGGAGGAGAAGGGAGAGAGACTTACAAATTGAATACAAGAAGTTTTACTAATAACGCTAGTAATACTGATAATACTAATCATAAGATAAATTAAGCAAAATATACTAAACCAATCCTGAGTTTCCTGGAGCTGGGTGCCGGGCACTGGCATCCCACCAGCAGCTGCCAGGCAGCACCAGGCTGTGCCTGACTGGCCTCGGCATCAGATGGGAACTGGACTGAGGAATGCAGAGTTCAGGATCTGGATCAGGACCTCAGGCAGGACAAAGAGCAGGGTCCTCTTCAGAAGCTGGCCACAGATGAAAAAAGCAAGACCCTCACCATCCCTCAGCTTTAAACTGAGTATGATGTCCATGGCATGGAATAGTTCGTTGCTCAATATCGAGTTGCCTGTTCTGTCCACCCCTCCCTGCACGTACACCCCTTTCCAGCTCCTCACTTGCTGGACCTAAGAGATCTATCGGTGACCTTGGCTGCTATAATAATAATTATAAAGAGGGGAATTTTTCTGCATTCCTTTCCTAGCATTAGCTCAGTATAACTATAAACATTAAGTATTATCATCTTTGGAGTGGACAGTGTCTGTAAAATATGCAGCCAGCTTCAGAAAAATGCAGTTATTTAGAAGAATGTAGCAGTAAGGAAGATTCACCAAAAGAGAATCAGTTCTGATTTAACCAAAAACAGGATGGTCCAGCACAAAAATTATGTGGCCAGTCCACCTGCACTGAGCATGACCAGCCTGCACAGCACAGAGAAACATAACCCCATTTGTGAGGTTCTTACCTGCCAGAGAGGCAGTAATGTTTAAGAGCCTACAGGTACTAACAGCGGCGATGCCTGTAGCATGGAGAAGACATTTTCCGCGGTGCAATAATAGTCCCTGAGTTCTCTAGAGAGTTGTCTTAAAAGTATTGCGCCTTGGCTCCCTTCTAACCCATTGCGTAAATGATGACGTCCACGGAAACCAGGGCAGGAGAGAAAGGCTGAACTCCAGCTGCATCCTGCCAGAGTCAGGACATGGCCTCTCAGAAGCACTCTCATGGGTGGGCATGTTAGCATAACTTCAGCATTTTCCTTCAGGGCCCACACGCATCCCAGCAATGCCTCCAGCAGACTGGCAAATGAAGGGGGCTGTACTGCGGCTGGCAGAAGGGCCTGGCTTGTAATGACACATGGTGACTGCAGTTTAAGATGATAACAAGAGTGTCAGATGTGTTGCAGCAGAGCCTCCCTGCATCACCCTCCATCCCACCTCCCACTACATCCCGTTTTCACCTGTTCCTGGGTAGGACATCCAGCAGACGCATTGCTCCACACATCGTTCTGCCTCCTTGAGGCAGCCTGCCAGGCAGTGTTTTACAGTAGTTTGTTTTTCTTTGAGGTCCTCAGCTACTTCTGGCCATTAAATTCTTGTTGTAGAGACCAAGATGTCACTTGTGACCGTGCTGAGAGAAGGAATTTTGGCAAGGGGAGGAGGGGCTGGATCTACAAGTACTGTTTCAGGTAAAGAAAAAAAGGGTCCTGCTTCTTAGGTTGCACTGAAAGGAGGGAGAGGTGAGCTACTGGATTGCAGTCATCAGGAGGGTGTCCACAGAATGTCTTCACGTCTTACTTCCACTCTCACACTGCAGGAGACACATCTCATGCCCATGGAGAGGGCAGGACAGCAGGTGGAACAGGACTTGCCACCTGGGCCCAGCAAGTTCAACATACTGGAGATGGCCGTCCACCAGCTTGCGAATACTTGTTGATTTGCACCAAGACACGTCTTTTGGGTGCTACCTGATCCTTCTGCTGACATGCGGAAAGGAAGGAGGAGGAAGAAGGGTCGCAGAGTGACAGGAACTGGACAATAAGGCATCAAGGCTACTGGAGAAAGTCAGGCAGAACTGTAACCTCCCAAGTGGGCCTACTATCAGCCAGTGAACTCTTAGAGATTTGAGAACCCCTTTTGAGATTATTTAGAAAGTATGTATTTCCTGTGGGCCATACCCTGTAGGCATAAGTTAAAAACACACCCAGCTACTTTGACTTGAATTTTGCTGACTTGCATTTAAAGTTGTAATGAAGCAGAATATTGATCTGCCTCCATCACTACATTTTTTCAACTTCTGCAATAAATAAGGAACATGTCATATCAACCTACCCTCACAGTCCAAATGCCTTGAAAATAATGCTTACTCTGTAAGTCAAGTAAGTCATGCCCCCATGTAACAAAATAAAATATGCCCATGGAATTATAGACCATTTCCACACATGGTCACAGAAGAGAGGAAAATTAAATTTCATGGACAGTCTTAACATTGACATTTTCAAAGTCTTGATCACTTACCAAGAGTTCCTTGGGCACAGTTGTGTGTGTGTGATGTTGTTCATATTTTACTTCCAGGCCCAAGTATTTAAGATTGTGAGGTGCACGTGCAGTGTCTGGAAACTAGATTACTATTATCATTAGCTCATTTTCTCCATGACAAAAGAGTAGTGAATGTTATTGTTTTCATTCTCCAGATGTTCCATTAATTCTATGCTGTGCCAAATGGGGTGGTATCATCGATCACCCATTAGAACAAATGTGGAGCTGTGTTCACCAGAACATGACGTGATTGCTGGGAAGACTTAGTTCAAGCCTGTCTAGGAAACCTCACTGTTAGCCAAGCAAATTCTTAGACGCTGTATTTGGTGTGACAAGGAGGTGTGATTTACTGATTACATTAGCTGCAGAAGTGTACTGTGGGCAGTTTTGTGCTTTTTTTTTCTCGTGCTCCTGACTGGAAATATCAGAACACAAATTAAAGATCCAACAGGATTGAAATTATGTCCATTTTTCAGGAAAGCATGAATTGCATTGACATATCCAGTGATTTAATGTTTCCTTGTCGGCAGAGGCTGAGTGGTAACAGCAGTTGTATGACCAGCAGGTTTGTCTCAGTGGACAGAGCTGGAGACCCCTTTATCCTCCCCGTGGGTGCTGTAGGTGTGCGCGTGAAGGATCACACGAAGTGCACAGCAGAATGGCAGATAGTTGGACCTGTCAAACACAAGTTTTAGCCAGCAGGGAAGGGACACCTTGGAAGGGTGGTCTATAAGGTCCCTTTCAACCCAAACCATTCTATGATTCTGTGACACTGATGAATCTCCTTAGCATGACCACCTCAAATCTTCTTCAAATAGTTCTTCAGGTGTCTTTACACTGCCCTGCCTTTCATGGGCTTTTTCCATCAGGGTTTTGAGTACTTAACCTGAAGAAGAGCAGTTAGTCTGTGCAGCCTTTGTCTACTGCTCTATCTACCTCTCCATTTCTGAGCTAAAGAACATCAGCCTAAACTTTCCCCTAAACATGATGATTTACAGGTTTTCCCTATTTGCCCATATATTCTTTTCCTTCCCTCCATCCTGTCTCAAGAATAACAACACTCACTTGTTCTGGCTTTGAGGATACTGGGCAGAAGATTTCTATAGTTTGTATAAAGCCCTAACACCCAGCTTCTTGCTATCAAGTGAAAGAAAGGGCAATTCAGTCTTCAGGCTCACTTGGTATGTACCTTTTTTACTGAGAATAAAAAGAACAAAAAAGAGCACCCAGGTAATGTAAGATTTGATGCAGGCTTTGTAATATGTACTTGTCTACTGGGAGAAGGGACAGCATCTGTAGCCTGGACTGAGAACACATTTCATGACAAATAACCGAGTTGCTCAATTCATTTTCTTTTTTCTGCTCAGAAATTATTAAGAAAAATAAAAAGAAGCAAAAAAAAGAAAATAAATCCCCTAGACATATTTGTAATTTGGCTTTGTCCAAAAATTATTGTGTTTGACAGATTGGCTGACGATATTCCTAATTCACTTGGCACTGCTAAGAGAAGACAGGTGAGGTGAGTCGTTGCATTTGCAAGGACTAACATCCGCCCTTAGGTGACTTCAGCAAAGTCACCTCATCGCTCTGTGCCTCAGTTTTCTCTGTTGTTGAAGGGGATGACATAAGGCTGATATGTGTATTCCACTTTTTGAATTACTGTTGCCATTTGGTCTCCTCTTCCCTCTTCCTATGACCACCCATGATTTCCCATATCACAAAAAACAACGTCTGAGAAGATTTCCCAAGAAGTTTTTCTACCAGCAGGAAATCTAAGTTTTCCCATAACAAAATATTGAGCTCATCAGAAAATATTACTCTGTTTTGAATGATTCAAAGCCTTTCTTTCGCATGATCAGAGAAAACTTCAATGCCTTAGTAATTCATGACAGTCCTCATCTCTTTCATTTATGGACATTAAAAGTTCAGGTCATAGAATAAGATAGCAGGAAGACTGTTGTTGCCTCCCTTTTATTCTTCAGAACAAACCAGTCTGTGCCAAGAGGCACACAGTGACACTGCAAAGAAGTCATGTAATGGAAATATGTCATCAAAAGATGATGAATGCCTGTAATTAACTTGAAGAGTACACACCAGAGATTATGTAAATCTACAGATAAAGGCATCAGATGCTCAGGTTCAAATGTACCCTTCTGTCTAGCCTCACCCTGTGCTATTTAAAATCTCATGAGGATGCTGAATGAAAATGCAATTCCAAATGTGCACAGAATATAAATATAAAAAGAGCTCTGTCTTTACAGTGTTATTTCTCCCAGTCAAGAGCCTGTGTCTGCATTTTCCGTATTTTCAGCTTGGTACTTAACTTTACCCACATGCTTAAAACATGCTGAATAGTTTATACCTAAGTATTATGTCAGATGGCACCCTAGAGCAGGCTGGTCTGTCTGGAGGGCAACCAGAACTGTCTAGTACATCCCCTCTCTGAGCAAGAAACCTCCATTCTCTTCCCATTCCACATCCACCAAGCTGACAAACAATAATAGTATAAACCAATGAATCCTGCTGCCATGCTCAGCAATGAGAGACCTGCGGCATTCTATTAGCTGGTCCATTTCCCCAGCCTGAGCAAAACTGTGTTTTGCAAGATCCTTGCTACTGTTTTTCCCAGTTTGGTTTTCTTAAGACCAGGCTAACTTTAGCCTTTCCAAGACGATGTTTGCTAATCTGAAATCAATAGAACATCCTACTGAAGACTGGTGGCTTTTCTTCACTGGTTTCACCCTTTTGGCTTTTTTAAAGCATTAGAAAAATGAGCTGTCCACGAGGAAAATGTGGAGAAATGTTTGAAGTTATGAGCAAGAGTCAGGACGGAGTTATTGGGACCTTTGAGTGTAAACAATAGTTTTGGTGCTGACTTAGGCAGAGGTGGAAGTACGGGACTCCTCACGCAAGAGTCAGAGGTGACAGTGCTCAGAGAAGAGTTGCCTTTGAAGTCAATGGGACTCTTGTTGTTGCTCCCTGAGTGTGAAGCAGCCAGACTTGCAGTTCCAGTGATATGAAAATTCAGCTCTGTCTCTCTTGCTGAACCAAACTTTACTCTGTGACTGTCCAGCCAGCCTTCTTGTGTCAGAGGAATGATTAGACCTGCAGACTAAGAGTGACAGACTCCTTGTCAAATGTAACAGCAAAGGCTCAGCATGCTCCCCTGTGACATTAAAGGCATTTTTCTCTTTTTTTGGTCCCTAGAAGAACTCTCAGTATCTAAACCAATATATCTAAACCAATTGACCAGTCATAGTGCAAGTTGTCTAATCAGATCCTAGGCCACAGTAAAGCCTTTTGTGCTATTTAACACGTATACACACAGAGGCAGAGCACGGCTTTCTGCAATCAGTTTTGATATACTGCTGGTGGCAGACGATGAGTGTGAGGACCATGGAACGTTCTGCTTGTCTGCCACCACAAGGGCCTTCTGAGGGCCAGTTCTACCAGACGACTTGAGAAATGTCATTTTGGTTCAGGACTACCTGAGCAGGACTAACTCTTTTCCCAAGAATTAATTTATTCATTTACCCTTTCTTTTAGTTGCCCAGTAAGCAAAAATGAAACCAAGTTTTACAAGATAACACAAAAATACAGGTGGAGGTAAAGCCTCTGCTGTAAAAAGCTTGTAATTAATTTGATATCACAGAAACTGGTAGGGAAAAGGAATGTACACCTAACACTAAGGGATACACATCACGTGATGCAGGTGATAATATCGTTTTTAACATCCTTGTCATATTTATAGCAATAAGTAGTGATGTCCAAATTAGGATTGTGATTTCATTTTGTGATCTAGAAAACAGGCAGGGATATAGAAAAATTCCTGTGCAATACAGAAACCTCTGCAGTAATAAGAAGAAACACAGAAAATGAGAGTCCATGCACGCTTCTGGTAATACAAATGTTCAATTTTACAGAAGCCACTCTGCAAACATAGACAGAATAATTGTTTCCATTTTTTACCAGCAGCTCTTAAAGTCAGTGTTGGTTTTGTGGGTTTTTTTGTAAGTAATGTGTTGCTAACCACAGAATCACATTTATTCAGCACTTGCTGTGTTTGCACCACTTTTACACTGCTTCTTCAGACTTCCAAAACAGACACAGATACCACGTCTATACCAGTAACATATCCTGCCAGGCTCCTTCCTCTGCCCCAAGAACTAGCATTACAGCACAACTCATCTGCACACTACTACGCTCTCTGTTTCTACCATAAAGGGTGGCCTCATCTACATCATCTATAGGGAATATTCCTTGGCCCATAATGTCTTCCAAAATGTGCCTGGACATTGTGACAGTGCTAAAGCAATTAAGTAGTGTAGATAACCACACACTAGAGCTTGCACTCAAAATTTGTCCCTGTTTAGTTACTACTGTAGACACTACCCTGAAGGTTAATTTGGGCAAATGACCATTCTCCATGCACAGCTCCATTCTTAATTTCTAAGATTAAAACTTTAATAGTATGAACATGGCCAGACTGGTCAAAGAGTAGACAACAGAGGGTTTGGCACTGGCACATTTTGAAAATGTAACCCAGGAGTAGTGGACAAGGTCTTGGAGTGAGCTGCATTCCTGAAACTCTCTGCTGTGGGGCTGGCGTTGGAGCAGAAAAAGCGCACACTTTGTTTTCTTCTGTCTACTTTCCATGTGCTAGGTGATTACATGGGGGAATTTTACAACTGTCAAGTAAATGATCCCTTATTAAAGGAAGTATTAGAAGTGCAATAATTGTAGGTAGTGTTGTATCTAGCAACACAAGAACTATCTTCTTGCTATATTCCAACTTTTCCTTCTGCAGCTCATTCTCCTCTCTGCAAGTTTCACACAGTTTTATTGCAAACTCAAAGTCTAAATTACTAAAATATTCAACGAAAATGAAGGTGAGGAAGACTGCGCCTCTCGTATACTCACTAGTTAATGCTCTGGCAGTCCTCTACATATTTTCCTCTTCTATGGCCTGTCCGAATTCTAACATCTAGCAGCAACTCAACAGATCCAGCTCAAACCATCCTGTGCAGCTGTCGGTGAGGCTATGTAAGCCTCTGGAGTGATGCTTTCTGGGCATATGGCTGGCGTTAACTTTGGAGATGCCTGCTATGGTTTGTTGTGCTGTAATATCACATTGACAAGAGAAACAAAGGCAGCCCAAACAACTATCTCGATTTTAACGAGCACTGAGTTACATTGAGATCTTGCATGATCTAGAAAGACCAGGAGCAACTGCATTACCCACGAAGCAACACAGGTGAGAGTTAGTAGCCTGATTTTTCCCTCTCAATGATTTTTTTTTTTTGTCCATGATTTCAGCAGTAACAGGTTCACATCCCAGTTACCTCGCTGAGGCAGTGCTTTGAATAGACAAAGTTAATTCTTGCTCATGATAATTAAGCTTTCTGATGATAATTAAGCTTTATTCATATAGTTATGTATGGAAATCAATATTTGCATAAACAAGAAAAGTGAAGACTGGTCTACACCTTATTGCTACCTAGTTGTTATTCTTTATATGACTCAGAAAAACATCGTATTGCTGTACTTACTTAAAAACACCAGTCCATCTTTTTCTTTTTTCTTGCGTGCACTGGTGCCAGTTACATGATTAAGTCACTCCCTAATACATTTTGGATCAGCAGCCACTATGACCCTGTACTAAACTTTCTCCTCAGTAACGCAGATTTATGTGTCTGGGATAAATGATCAGAATGCCTGAAGATGGAGGTGTGCCCTCCAGAAAGATGCATTGTACTTTTACCATGTGCCTTAATTCAGAAATCAATACATTATTAACCAGTTTATTGCTAAAGATTTGTGGTATCCCTCTATTTTTTATCCAACGTACGTGCTCAGGGTTAGACAAATTTACTGTTTCCTCCAGGTACTAATTTTGCCCTACTCATGAAGAGAAAATAAGTTCCAACAAATTGCGGTTTTGCATCAGAATCTCAAAGAAAAGCAAACTTTTTTTTACTTCCTCTAACACAATAAAAGTTCTGTTATAATCTTTAAATATTGGCTTGGTGGAGTTTATCCAAATTATTAAGGAGTGACTATTCAGTGACTTTCTGCTATTGTACCAGATCACACTGGGAGTGGCACATTATGAGGGAGAATCATCTTCCGATATCCTGTTCTCAAAAACGGTGTAAGAGGTCCCTGAGCTTAAATCACCAGGAATTCAGAAAGTACACTCAAAAATTCCTATTGCATGTTTTCACTGATGTTATCCTATGGTAGAGGCACAGCACGGGGTAAGAATGGCCATCAGTCAGATCCCAGAGAGGTTTGCCTTCCCCTTGGAAAGCTAAGCAAAAGCAGGACATCTATGTCCATCCTGGTGAAGCTATCCCACTTAATGCATTTGTTACACCAAAAGGAACAAGCTAAAAACATCGCTGCTGTGGGGACTGGGATGCTCACACAGGGGCAAGCAGGAAGGGCAGGCTGCATTGCTGTTCTCTGCTTCCTTGGGATCTCTGGGAGCCAGAGAAGTTGGAGTATGATTTACAGCTGTCCTGAAGAAATGAGTGTCAGGACCAGAGAGTTGGTATTTTTGAAAATCCTGTGAGCCTGACTATCTGCCTACTGTTTATCACTGCTGTCAAAAGGATGTAGCTTTTGGAGAAAGGTGAAACTTGCTACTGTGACACTGACACACTGCAGACAGCAGATCAGACTGCTGCACTGTGAGATTAAAAGGAAAGCAGATCCTTTCATCTCTGATGTTCTGCTCTAGTTGGAAACCACAGAGAGAGTGGGTCTATTTTTATTTTTCTATTCTTTCTTTGAGGTGTCTCCTTTTCTTTTTTTCTGCTTCACTCTCATTTCAAATACAATGCAAATAGGTTTGCAAACATAGCAGAATTCTTTCATAATTATCACAAAATCCAGGTGCTTGTGCTGGTAGAAACTGATGCAGAAAGATACATCTGTGCCTTTTTGGCTATATTTACCAAATCTCAAAGATTATCCAAGTGATGAGTAAGGCCAATACACAAGGTCTGAATGCACATCCTCCAAAAACTGAGCCTACAATTCTTGCTCAGCTTTTAGTGTAGCTCAAAATTCTTTTATTTAACTGACAACCACTGCCATGTAACAGCAAATTTGGCTGCATTCTTGCAGTTGGAATAAAACACCCAGTGACGCACCAATGTATTATTTTCCTTTCCTACTGAACCAAAGTAACTTGTCATTAAGCAAGCTGCTGACAGATCTAGTGCAATTAAATTATTGCTAAAATTGAGGAACACAAAGAAAAGTTTCTTGCCTTCCAGCCTGTCTAAGTGAAGATTTCACTCCAAGCCATGGGGCTATTCTTTGTGTCTTCTTCTCTCGTAGGACCAGTGGAGAAGATAAACCTATGCATAAATGGCTCACGAGAAAAGAAAAATCTTTAAAATCTGTGCACACATATCTTTTGAACCTTCATTTATAAAAGTGACCCAAGACAAGAATTAGTCATGGTGATTCAGCTAATGGATGTCCATGAATTCAAATTCCATAGTTCTGGTTGAATTCATCCTCTTTCTGACATTCAGGTATTCATAAACCCCAGCAAAACAGGAGTCCGGCACAGTCATCCTTGTCAAACCTGCAGTATGTTGGGCCATACTCAAGGCTTTCTGAAAAATGCTTGTCCCTCTGAATGGATGAACAGGAGTCCAGTGTGCATTAATGCAAGGGACAAGCAGGATTTGGGAATGTTCTTGCTTGGGACACAGGCAGCAGTGGAAGGATTGCACTACCCAGGCTGCCAGACTGTAAGTAGGGTGGTTGCAGAGTTAGAATGGAGATGACAGCATCTGAAACCCAGGCTGTGAGGACAAGTCAGTCTACACCAGAATCTCAGGGATCTGCCTCTGACCTACATTCAGCTGCCACCCCTGGATACGAACTGCACGCAAGGGCGTATCTCCAAATTTAATACTGAATCGCTCTTACGAGAGTTTCTTCTTGTAATTCATCTGCACCCCCTTACTCTTAGGCAGCCATCTTGCCTTGACGAGATTGCAGTGGGGATGGGTTGTATGGCACGTTCAGCATCTATAAACCCTTTGGTGGTTTGCTCCCATGCACTACAACTTTCACACGTGCTTTATTCTGCAGTTGTCAGTATAGAAAACAATTTCCCCTTCAATAAGATTAAAGTTACTTAAATTGTGCTGTTCAAACCCCCTTCCAGCAAATGCTGTGCTAGAATGAAGACTAGAGATTAAAAGAAAATTTTTGTGGCCACTTCCAGTTAGGCTGTCTCCCCTTTTCCCAGACTCTAGGTGCACAATAGGGGGCAACAACCACTCCAGAGACATCTGTGTCCATGCTTCTGCAACAAGGTGACTGGGAAACATGGTGTATACCCATGCCCTACACTTATTTTGCTCACAGTCTTGTCTATGAGCCTGGTGGTAGGCGGGCATGGAGCCCACACAGTGACCAGGAAGAGTCAGAAGCAGGGCAGCTGATGGTGTCAGTAGTTGTAGCTCATCCATCCTTCCTTAGGGTACAGTGTGCACACAAGCTCCTGACCTCTGAAAAGTTCTCTGATTTTGCTTAGATCCACACTTGGTCTCAAGCTTGGGTGTAGTGTGAATAACAGGAGAGGGTGGACTTGCAAAGATGCCCTGAAGTGTCCATGACAGCTACTACCCAAAATAAAGTACCTGTCCCAGACCCTACTTTTCACTTTTACTTTCTCTTCATGGACTGTCTTCACCTGAGCGAATATTTCTTACTAGGACATGTTTGTTTGCAGTGCTACCTACTGCTCTGTAACAGCAAGTATCTGCTTGGCTCCAGGCTTGCGCTGCACAGCTCATCTTCTGATGCATTCACAAAGACAGCCTGCACGGAGCTGAACGCAGCCATCAATAGATAAACAAGCTTGCAAATGCAAATGAAGGCCAGGCAGAGAAGCCATTGTATTCACATAATTAAGTACACCACTTAATGAACTCCCACTAGAGTACGGTGTGGAAAGGTGATTATGAACAGAGCTGGAGAACGATGTGCTTCAGACTCCAGTGGGGATTCAGCAAAGGGCCGGCAATTAAAGTTCGGTAGCTGACTTACTGCCAGCTTGCTCGAACTTGGTTAATGATGTCTGCTTATGTAGAGTTTGGGTTTTCTACTCTTCTTCAGTACGAATGCTCATCCAATTCAGTCCCAGCTTCTAAAAAATGCTATCTAAAAAGAGTTTTTTAAAAAAGGGAAAAAAAAGATACCTTTTACAAAGCAGATGTCTGAGAATTTGAAGAAATCTGCACTTTTCCTTTTCTTCAGAAAAGTGTGTCAAGTCCTGAAGGGAGTGGAGAATTGTTTTGAAAATGTCATCATAGTGCCCCCTAATTCCTCAAAAATCAGCAGACAGAATGAACAAAGCGTTTGTTTCAAAATGTGGTCAACCAGAAGATACTTGGGAAAATGGCATTAATAGGAGCTTTAAGATATGATTCTTCACATGCAATCCATGAAGAACATCACACCATGAGTACTGGCAATAGACCTAAAAATGTAGTGATTGCCATTAATAGGAGCTTTAACATATGATTCTTCACATACAATCTGTGAAGAACATCATACCATGAGTATTGGCAAGTAGACTTCAAAATTTAGTGATTTTTTAATTAAGAAGCAGCAATTTGTTGTATTTTTTTTTTTAATTGAAAGGAAATGGTAGAGTGCCCTTTTCAATTCCTTATCTTTCTTTCTAAACAGACATTACAACACAGGCAGGAGAAAAACTCAAAGTTTACCAGCAGTTAGCAGCAAATGCTCCTACTATGACAGACAGGGATCTGATGCTATCTAAAATGCCCATCACACTTCACAAGGAACACCGATTAAATAATGCTTACATTAATAAGACCAGCCTAATTCAAAGCTTGACACTTTGAATAATAAATTCTTATGGAATAAACCTCAAATAATAGTTCTTTTCCTGCTCCACTAAACAAAACAACAACGCAGAAGCAGAATATTTCAGGTCACAGCAGGACAGGCTGAGCAGTCTTTTTTGCTAGCTAGCACCAGACAAGAGAAAGTGATTTATTATCTCAAGCAATGGATTGATCCCCTTTCGCGATCAAAGTGTATTACCTGCCTGTTACTACAGGCTTTCTTCCAGCCCCAGTGAGTGAAGACCTTGTCAATACATACGTACTCTTCTCAGTATATATGTATTTTGAAACACATTGCCAGGTAGTGAAAGGAAATTCTGAAACAAAGGCTCGGTAAATTCTTTGCGTTCAATGTGTATCACTGAGCTGTCTGCAAAGCACCCATATTTTGAAGTTCACTCTGCAAAAACTATGGATCTTCTCATATCTGTGTATCTGGATTGAATTTTAGTACATCCTTTACATATCCTCTTAAAAAGTCATGAAAGCACAGTTTCCAGTCAAAGGTACTGGATTTCAGTTTAGGGAACAGTTCAGCCAGGAACCAATACTCCTCAGGAAATTGATTTCTTCAACTAATAAAGGACATTATAATTTATTAGATTCCTATGAGGTAATGGCAAGGGAGCATTTTGTAATGATTCAGCAATGAAAGATTAACTTTGATTATATTGCTGCTTTAGTGACAATCCCTGGGTTGTCAAAACCACTTTTGGTTCCTCTGACACGAAGCAACACCAGCTACTCATTATATAAGACTTACATCCAAATTCCGAGCCTGAAATTGAATGAGGACTTATAAATAATGTATCAAAAAGGTAAATTATGCAAGAAATCATTTCAGAAAGTGTCTGAAGTCATCAACAAATTAGATAACAAGGAGGTCTTTTTTCTACTAACTGAAATTTGAAAGCAAATTGAAATGGGATTACTTCAAGAGCTTCCTCAGCTCTTTCTTAGCAGCTACTTGAGGTTCCTGGGCAATTTCATCAAAACCGTGACTTGCAAAGTCTATCATGAACCCAGCAAATCCCTGTTTCGTTTTTTTCTCATGCAATGTAATTTAAGGCACTTTCTTGCTCAGTTGTCTGCTGGGGCACATGAAATTGAGGGGGCATCAGTCTTTCTTCCTTTCTTCTCTTCTGCATCGAGGGGATTGCACAGGAGATGTGAGAGCATTTCTAGAGCACCACAGTCCTAACAAGCAGAAGGTTCATGCATTAACCTCTGTGCGTCTTGCTCTCCGAAGTGGTGGGCAGGCACCTGGGGTGACTGCGCAGATTGCAGCATTGAGAGGGACTTCAGTGACCTTCTTGTTTCTAGCGTCAAGTGTCTTTACATTACCATTACACAGGATCTCTTCTCTAAAAGCCTGTTTAGAGTGATTTAAGCATCCTGTAGGTTTGTTTCCCTTTTGCATTTATCAAGAGCAATCACTCCTGATGCCCTTTATTAGAGAAGAAATTTGGTACCCATCTCTGCAAATCATTCTGCACAGTTAGTTCATATTCCCTTCAAGTAAGACAGTTTCAAAATCTCAGTAAAGAGTATTTCCACATCTCAATTAATATAGTTTCTGTAAAACAAATACAGCTACTGTTGTTATAATCCCAAAGAGAGGTTGGAGTTTCTGGTGTATTCCTTCTTAATCTGCTGCCAGAAAGAGTCCAGTTGACGGCTGACACTGAGAGGCTTCTGTCCTAAATTAGCAGTAGGCACCCAAATCCCTCTGCAGTTTAGTGGAGTAACACCCCACCTACTCCTGTAAGTCCCAGAGACTGGAGTGAGGGATGTTGTGTCATGTCAGGTTGGACCAGTGCTTCCACTTTTGATTGTTTTTCCTGTGGGAACTGAATTTCCATGGGTACCAAGACACCCCAAGGTCACTCTGTGCTCTAGATAGACATTAAGAGAAAAGACTGAACTTCTTTAACCACTGTGCAGACTAATAAAATGATTATTATATTCAGGGATAGATGAGCAGACTCACCTAGTTACTCGTAAGGCAAGGTGCAGTTCCTGTGTGCTGTCCCAGACATCTATTTTAGGATGAGAAAAATCACTCTCTGGAGATATATATTTTTCTGTACTGACTTGCAGAGAGACCAAAGTGATTAGCTCAGACTTCGTGAATGAATTTTTAGATGAATAAGACAGGTGAGATGAACGTGATCCAAGAGGACAGGGTGATTGTTCATGTGACTAGAGGTTGACAATGATGATGAAAAAAAATCGTATTTTGGCCCAGCATCATATTTCAGTAGCCTGCAGCTGGTATGCAAGGTAGACTTTCCCTAAATATTCAAGTGGTAAGGTGTTGTCATATGTTTTGCATTATAAATGTGCGGCTGAGCTTATTGTTAGTTACACATAATCATATTTCTTTCATGACATGCAGAGTGCTCAGCTGTACGCACTGATATTATTAAGGCTACTAGTAAAATGTATAGCAAAAGGGGATACATTTGTGTTAAATGACCTGTAGGTAATTGTGTCACTGAAATGAGCTAATAATCATCACACTGTGCCACCGTATCTTGGAAGAACATCTTCCCAACTTGTCTAATACTATAAAAATGCAATTTTTCATCATACTGAAGGCAGATTTCTCCTCATCTATGAATGTTATTTGGGTGGGATTGATGTCCCGCTTCACTATTTCCAACTCATCTTTGGAAGCCTGCAGGATATACTGAGCAAAGTAGCACAACAAAACTCCACTGCATAGCTTTTCAAGACAAGTATCTGCAGCTATTACAGAGTAAGCGTCAAACAAAATCCAGACTCTAAATCTTCTCTCAAACTTAGCTCATGCAATATCATTCCAATGACCTTGTATGGTCACACCTGACTAACAACGACAGAAACAAGTAGAGAAACTGACGTCATACATAAAGAATCAAACTTTTTTTCATCTATGTTATAAATTGAATTTGATATAGCTGGAAATCAGCAGTGATTCACAAGTATGAGCCTGGCCTCAGTTTCTCAATTCCCTTTAGACCTTAGCAGAGCGAACTTGACAGGTTACTCCAGAATTATTCCTTGTAAAATTACTCCATAGGTATCTTCTGGATTTTCTCTGCAGCAGCCTTCTGAAAATGTTGTGTTCACTGACTCCATTGCAAGGTACTTGTTCAGAAAAGTATTGCAGTTATTTGTGGAAATGTACTGTTTATTTTACTGAGAGCAGCTTGCCCTTATAAAGAAATTCATGGTCTGACGGCAATTTCTTTTGTGTGACAAGATTTGGGACCAAGACATTAGAATTGCCACACTGAGAAGTTAAACAACTTTTTCCCCCTGTTTCAATAGAGCACCTTTTAATAACAGCCCACTCTCCAGAAACTTCAAATAGAAATGGTAACCATTTTCCTGATTTAAAAGCCTCACATAGTGTTGATCTGAGAATAGGAATATACAAGTGAAGACCCAGCCTCTACCTCAGTTTCTTTTCTTTTTGCACTTTCTCCAGCCTGGAATGTGTCCAGTGTTGGTATTGCTGCCTCTGTCAGCTGTGCTATGCGAGTTGATTAACCAGCCCTTGTTCACAGAGGTGCATATATTTTCCAGCCATTTCAACCTGTTGTTCCTCAGAACAATTGCCATTGTTCTTTTGTTAATGCTCTTTGCTGCAAAAATGACACGAAGTCAGCGTGCTGGTTTGGGCTGCAATAGTGCTAGTTTCCTTCATAGTAGCTAGTAGGAGGCTATGTTTAGGATTTGTGCTGAAAACAGTGTTAACAATAGAGGGACATTTTAGTTACTGCTGAGCAGTTCTTACACAGAGTCTGCTGGGGGTGCAGCAGAAATTGGGAGGGGACACAGCCACGACAGCTGACCCCAACTGACCAAAGGGATATTCAATGCCATACAGCATCATGCTCAGCGTATAAAGCTGAGGCAAGAAGCAGGAAGAGGTGGATTTTCAGAGTGATGATGTTTGTCTTCCCAAATAACCATTACACTTGATGGAGCTCTGCTTTCCTCGAGATGGCTGAACACCTGCCTGTGATGGGAAGTAGTGAATGAGTTCCTTCTTTTGCTTTGCTTGCACTTGCAGCTTTTGCTTTAACTATTAAACTGTCTTTATCTCAACCCACAAGTTTTCTCACTTTTACCCTTTGATTCTCTCCCCCATGCCACTGCAGGGTAGCAAGCAAGAGGCTGTGTGGTGCGTAGTTGCCAGCTGGTGTTAAACCACAACAGTCAGGAACGTGAGCTGTGGTTGCCACAAGGATGTGGAGCTTTGATTTTCACATCTGCACCGCAATGGAGTAGTGCTTCAAATGTGAACCACGCAACCTTAACTGTGTGCAGAGAGCAGATGCAGAGATCTGAGACAATTCTAATGGCTTAGGGGTGGAGCAAATCCACAGGGAGATGATTCCCCCATATTTTCACTGCAGTGTATAGATACGACAGTATTTATTTTTCTCTTTGGGCTCCTTTTCTCGTTATTTTCTTGTTTCTCTGCTACAAGAAAAAAAACATCTTTGTCACTGAAGGCAAACAAATAAAATGGTTGCAGCTGTGTTTTCAAACTGCAAGTCTAGTACAATCCACTCCCATGGGATTTAGTTGTCCACTGTAAAAATTAATTAATCCAGGTGCAATCAGCTAAAATAAAAATGAAATGTAATTGCTTCTCCAGTTCTGTTGCTGATGTCAGTAAAACCAACTCGTCATAATAGATGAATTTAAAAAAAAAAAAAATCATGTGACTATGAGAAATTAACAGATGAAAAGGTATTTGCCAGAAAAAGAGTGAATCTTAACACAGATTAACTGACAAAAAAAATTCCACATCTCTTTTAATATTGCAAAGAAAAAAAAAGCCTTCCAAGGTTTCAGCTTTTTCCTCTGTGTGATATCTGGGCAGGGGTAATGGAAGCATTTGTTCCAGCTGAACAGCAGGAAGCCAACTGAATTTATCAGCAAAGGGGAAGCATGTGTTTAGCTCCATATTAAATTTGCTTTCCTTGATGTCAAGGAGCTACACAGTCTATTTTCAGACTATATCAGTTGGCTTCTAGGCCAGAGAGCAGGTCTTCATTTATTAATAGCAGAAAAATGCAGTTCTATTTTCTAAGAGCTGTGCTTTTTTTCCCATATTGGGCAGCTCTGTGCCATGTCTCCTCATCTTTCCACATTCAACGTGGACGAGGAATGCACCAGATGCCAGATGCCTCCTCCCAATATCACCAACTTGCTCTGCAACTCTTCTTGTACCCAGGAACAAGGCTTTCAGGTTGTTTTAACTCTGTTTTTTTGCTGATGAAACACCACAGATGTAGCTTGTTAAAGGCAAAGGAACTGTCTCTAAACCTCTGCTCTCCATCAGATTATGCTGCCATTTGGCATATAATTTAAATTCGCTCTACAAATGGTTTTGGTAATAGCATGGGATAGCTCAGCAGATTAAAGACGACTCACTGTGGGGAGACCCTTCCCAGCACGTGCTCATGCTGTAACGCTCATTTCTGATCAGTGTAAGCAGCTCAGCTCCCCACGTCGCGTGGCCACCAGACCCCAAGCCTCTCCCACGCATGATGTGCATGAGGCTGAAGCAGACCCTCAGGGGAGGGCACCAGGGTGACGTGGGAGAGGGCATTGCACAATGGGGAAGGAGTAGCCCTGCTTGTTCACGTTGGTTTGCACCTTTTAGCAAGGACCACACCACAACTTGACCTTGAGTTACTGATGGACACCAGCTGTGGGTCTGGCACCATGATGGACAGTTTCATTGGTTTACCTCTCTCGTCATTGCCTAAGCCTTGACAAAAAAGACCTATTTATTGAGTAAAACAGCCATATTTGAGAATAATTGCTTAATCACACCCTCATCTAGGAAAACAGCATTGTCTGATGACTTTAAGCAACTGGTAAAAAAACCAAGCTGTCCTTTCACCTGAATGCTGCTTAGAGCAGAAATCACTGAAGCACTAATAGTCTAAGGCATTGAAGCACTCAGGCCCAACTGACATCAGTGGGAGCTAAGGAACCACAAAACCAGGCTGATTAGTCCCATTCAAGTAAGAGAAAGAAAGAGAAAAAAAAAAAAAAAAGAAGAAAATGAGATAATGTAGAGTCACTACCATCACAAAACTAGCAACAAACAGACATGGACTATGTTTCTGCTGCTAAATATGCAAGGAGGCAAAACGGTCAACCTTGACCACAACCAAAATTCATAGGTCTGTGCCCCCTGAGGTGGCCCAAAGATACAGTTATTGTTATTTGCTCTATGTAGTACAGCTCAAAGTACATGACGGCTGTTGCATCCCACGAGGTTATTGCTTTGGTACCATGAAACTCAGGACAGGCGTGCGAAGTTGTGACATTGGCTTGAGGACATGTGGGAGACAGCCAAGGAGACAAAGCATCTGGGAATAGCTTTGGAGATCAGTGCAGAATGACAGGAACCAAACCCAGTCCGATCTTGAACATATAGCCCAACAGGATTTTTCCTTGATGTGTGTTATTCCCACAGCTTTGCCTAGGCTTTTTCTGGTCAGTGCTGGCTTGACACAGGATAAAACTGTTCCAGGGCACATTCTAGCAGTTATGTAGCATGAAAAATCAGTGGTGCAAGGCCCTAGCTCATACCTTGGCCTGATTTTCCAACCAATGTACTGTTTCTAACCACAGAGAAGGAGCAAAAAGATCTGAGGTAGGAGTCACCATGTGCAGAACCCACTACAGAAAGGAAAGCAAGTTGGACAAAGGATGGAGCAAGAGGCAGCTGAAAGAACAAGCTCCATCTGCTTAGGAAGATCAACATGTGGTTCTCCTAATCTCCTGAAGATGAGGTAGAAACAAAACATACAAGAGGAGAAAAGGAGAGGTGTGAAACACACGAGAGAAGCAGTGGGTAAGATGGAGACAATGGGTTAAAGGAAACCAATGAATATGAAATAATTTGGCCAAGTGAGTAAATTAAAAAAAAAAAAAAAAAGACAATAAGAACAGAAATCAGAATTTCCATGCTCAATCACCTGTTTCAGCAGCATGTTTACTCTTTTACTTCATCCCCCCTCCTCCCTCCCCCCTACCAATGCCATCAGTCACACTATCTTCCCTTCCACCTCCTTTGGCCAGGAAGTCGTTGATGTGCAGACCTCTACTTTTGTGTCATAAGTAGAAGAGTGTTCAGCATCTCTCACTCAGCAATATGATTTCTCTACAGATCCTATCACAGAATCATTGAATCGTAGAATGGTTTGCATTTGAAGCGATCTTATAGCTCCTCATGTTCCAGCCTCCTTGCCATGGGAAAAGTCACCTTCCACTAGACCAGATTGCTCAAAGCCCCATCCAACCTGGCCTTGAACGCTTCCAGAGAAGGGGCATCCACAGCTTCTCTGGACAACATATTCCAGTGCCTCACAACACTCATAGTAACAAATTTCATTCTTATAGCTCATCTAAATCTCCCCTCTTTCAGTTTGAAGGTATTAGCCCTTGCCCTGTCACTACATGTCCTTGTAAAGAGTCCTTCTCCAGCTTCCTTGTAGGCCCACTTCAGTTACTGGAAGGATGCTCTAAGGTCTCCACACCAGACAGCTTGGTGTCGTCAGCAAACTTTCTGAGGGTGCACTCAGCCCCACTGTCTATGTTGTCAACAAAGATGTTAAACAGCGCCAGTCCCAGTACTGATCCCTGAGGAATGCCACTTGTCACTGGTCTCCACTTGGACATAGAGCTGTTGACCACAACTCTTTGAGTGCAACCATCCAGTCAATTCCTTATCCACTGAGTGGCCCACCCATTGAATCCATGTCTCTCCAATTTAGAGACAAGTGTGTTGTGTGGGACAGTGTCAAATGCTTTGCTTGAGTCTAGGTAGATCCCACGTTCAAAGATTAAGTTAGCACATGATGCAGTTATTACAGAGTAAAGTAACTATGGATGAGGAATATTCCGCAGTTACAGATGCATCTGGTAAACTCTTCATCTGGTCTAGCAATGTTTTTCGGACCATTTTTTTCTTTTGCTGGTAACTGAAAGATCAAATTTTCAAGAAGCTGCATTTCCTCTATTTTAGATATCATACAGCAATCCATTAAAAATTACAAGCTAAGAAGACACAGAGGAGGCGGACACCACAGTAAAGCATTCGTCAAATGATGCACCTGCTTCCTGGCAGATTGTCAAACCCAGAGGGTGCAAGAGTAAACAAATCTAAACAATAATTTCCTTCCCCTACATTAGACGTGTGCTAATGCCAAAAAATATCCGAAATGTTGCATTAGCAGGAGAAAAGTCTATTTATCCTGTTAGAAAAAAGTAGACGTGGAACAACTGAGGTCACACAGGACTTGGACAAGCGCTTTGTGACTGTGAGTGGTCACGTCACCTCTTTCTGGGGGTGTGGAAAAGTAAGATCATGGTGCACACTTGCTTCCAGGTCTAGTTTTATATCTAAAGATGTTGCATGCCACAGTCTTACCCCAGCTGTTTTTCAGCACCCAGAGAAGTTTGCTGTCCTTACTGATCTGCGTGGTAATCTTACCATGTGAGAGCATCCCAATCTGTTACAGCCTGTGTAAATGATTTCAGCAGAGGACTTCTGTGAACATGGCTCATCTGGACATTGACAGGACAGGAAGCAATTGCACATAGTGCTCAGATCATGGCAACATCCAGCAGACATGAGCAGCTGGGATCTGAGAGCAGAAATCTCTTTGACTGACACAACCGGAGCATTAGAGAATAGACCCTTGGACCAACAGCTAACAAGGTGCAAGTGGAAACATCAGACTTGCTTGTTACCCCAAAGGCACTCTGGAGGGTCCCTAGTAACGGGGTCTGTAAACCTGTCTAGAACAACAGGGATTCCTTTTAAAGCTGCCTCCAGCCATCCAACGTTACTTCTCTTATCTCTGCCCTAAAACTTAGCCAGGGCCATGTCAGAGCTAAGACACCAGAAACCTTGAAGATGTGTCGCATTGTAAGCAGATCAGACTAGTAAGGTACTGCAGGATGTGAAACCATTTTCAGAAACGCAACCAAAAAAAGGAACATTGCAATGTTTAATGTATCTGTCATGGTGAAATATTGACACTCAGGTACCTGCCTTCAAAAGTTAGGAATGAGGATAATGGTAGCAGGAGAAAGGTCTACAGTAATGAGACAGACTGAAAAGATTTGATTTGGTCAAAATCAGAATTCTCTCAGGTTAAAAATTTTTAAAGGGGTGACAGGATTTGATTTGCAAAGGGATTTAGAAGTAATTATTGTGAGTAACTAGGAGTGGAGTCATTATGGGAGATCTTCACAGGTAAGGTTTGGACCTTACCTTCCCATGCAGGAAGCATCCCATTTGCTCTGCTGATAGCTCCTTAGCCAAAAGCTCCCCTCCCATATCATGAGACAGATCAAACACATAGGTCCCTGGTTCCAAAACTTCTAATGAAGAAGCTGACTAATACTTGAAGGCCATGGGGGTTACTAGTGCTATTGGCATTTGAGGAAGGTTTTTCACGGAACAGGTCCACAGATAGCCATTGTCTTCTGATGCTTGAGAAGGTATCTATCTGCAAACATATATTTTCCACTAAACTCGAATTCTGGTCCAAGTCCTAACATATCAGTGAAGGAATTCTCACACAGTTCTCTACAGTGTGAGCTGTGTTGGTGATAATTACACCGTTTTAGAAAGCTGTATGTAACAGAGAAGTGTATTTCTGCTGCAACCTGTCAAATGCAGCAGAAACTGTGTGGGTGACTAGCACTGAAAGAGAGTTGTCATTCATTCATGAAACCATCAATACTGCTGACACTTCAGAACAGACTCTGATGGTCTGTTAAAATGCACTTGGCTATAAGAAATCCATGTGCAAAAGTGACTTAGGATTCACCATTCATCTGTCACCTTCATAAGAGTGTAGGAATCTATAATCTCTCATGTATGATACCTTTCAACAGCTCTAGAAAACAGACATATGACTATTTTGTAGGCAGGGACTGGAAATAAAGAGCAGGGATCCAACCGGTGCTCACAACTTCCAGTACCTATGCAACCACATTAACCACAAGGCCACTGCTAAGCAATGGGGGATTTGTTCAAATAGTCTTTGTTCCAGAATTTTGTATTATTTGCATCTCTTCTCTCATCTCCCAAACCAGAGAGAGCAGAGGGTCTTCCAGAGCCTCCACGTGCAATGCCGTGTCAGTAGGCTGTGGGCTCTATTCCCAGCTGCCCCATCCTGGATAGCCCAGAGAGCAGTCTGGAACAGCAGACACTTTATCTGTAGGAATTAGAACTTGTGAATGTGTCTGGTCTGTTCTGCATCAGCTGCTCCTGATGACAATGCACACGGAGCAGATGGAAGCATGGGCAGCTCGGGGCAAAGCTGGAGCAAAGCAGCCAATTAAATCAATCTCTCCCCAGTCAGGGTTGCTGTCGCTGTACGTTGGTTACTCTCAGGTCTGATCTATCGTTCAGCCCTGTCTGTTGGCATAGGCATTAGCTGTATTTGTTTGGTGAGATCCCACTTTTTTTATAATTCAACCATTCATAAAAAATAAAACCATTTAAATAAACAAATAAATAGCTTGGCACAGGCCCTCCACTGCCCTGCCCCCTCATCCCATCTTTGACAACTACTCACAGCAGACGTGAAGTGGTACCACATGGGAAGTGGAGGATGGGGAAGATTGTAGCCACATCCTGAGCAATGGAGGCTGGCACGTTTCCACTGAAATCAATGTGCAGCTCCAACAAGGGAGACTGTGCCAGCTTCCATAAGTCAAGGGTCTGCTCTCAGCCTTAATAGCCAAACTGGTCTGCACATTTCTTACCTGAACATGCCCATCTCTAAAGCACTTGTCACCCTTATTGCCTAGAAACAAGGTGCAGACTTGCACAGCATCATCTTCTCACACAGACATAGCTTCTGGTGACACAGCAAAGAGAAGCAAGGTAGATTCACTCTCTGCAGATGGAAGGAGGCACCTGGCAAGTGCTTTCTCATCTCCATCTTTGGCAGATATGGTCATCTTTATTGCTCCTCGCACTCTGGAGGTGTTCCTCTCTGAACGTAGTATTGCACAACCACCTCAGGCAACATTAAATCTCAGGTGACAGCTGACCCCACTCCGGCCACTGTGGATAAGAAACACAGTACAGCTAGCACCTGTCAAAAAGAAAGACCTCATGAGTGTCTCATTGACTGCTCTTGACTTCTGATCACCTTTAACAGCATTAAGGGCAGAGACTCACTCTATCCCTTCCCCACAGACACAGACAGGCCAGCCACCAGGCTGGAGCTGCTTGGCAGCAGCAAGAGGTCCTCAGTGACAGGCACAGCCCATCACATAAAGTCTACAATGCAGTACATCACACATTGAATCTAGCCAAGCATTAGCCACCATGAAGTGGTATGGTTGGTTTTATCCTCTTGAGCTGATGCTGGTAGTTTTAGCAGGTAGAGGAAGTTTTAGCCCTCATCCTGCCTATAATGGCAAGGTCACCGAAGACACATGCTGTGAGCCTCGAGTCCCCGCTCAACATTCTCACCCAAGCTTGGAGTTTAAGGAGTCAACGAGATGATAAAACAGCAATAGCTGAAAAACTACTAAAAATCTCCTAACCACGTGCACCAAGTAGGTAAATTCCCCAGCAGTTAACTGGTCTGCCCTTAAAATATTTTGCTGCTATAGCACTGTTTCCAGCTCTTTGTAACTTCGAGCTACAGACCACACTAGGCATGGCTGGCCGGGGCGCTAGCAGGAGGGATGTGGTGAAGGGATGCAGGCAGCAATAACATCTGCCATGTCCCAGTGTAAGTCTGGCATCTGGGCTGTCATGCAGTCGCTCCGCCTACATGCTCAATAGCCAGGCCAGGATGCTTCTGTGTTGCTAAATACTTCATGAAACCCAAGGGAAAAGACAAACCTTGCTTCTTAGCTTCCGCTCCACCATCAGTGTTTACCCCAAAGGGTTTCAAACACAGCAGCACCAGCGCGGGGGACTGGGGGGCTGCCCACAGTCAAGTCCAAAGTTTCAGAACAACCCCTCAAGTTCAGCTTCTCCACTTGGAAATGGACTGATTCTTAACGATTCAAGTAGGGAGTGGTTCTATGTGAGTTCAGGAGCTCACTGTATCATATTAATGAAGGAAAAAGAAAGGGAAAATCTTTATCAGTAACTAAAATACTTTCTGCAAGGAGATGATATCTGATACAGAAGGGCTTTCTAATATCACTAATGAAGGGCTAATCAAATCCAATAGATGGATCTCAACCGTGGGGAATTTCATATTACAAACGCAATCATATTTCTTATAGTCAAGCCAGTCAGAAGCAGTTACAAAGGAAATGTGAAGAGCTCTCTCCTCAGTAGAGTCCTTAAGTTGGGTTCAATTCTGGAATCTCAGCTAACAGAAACCATGGCAGATCTTGGATTTATGGTCATTTATACTGGTTAATCTTCCAGCCTATTGTGTCTTACTAAAAGCTATGCTCTATTTCATCCATAACCTACTGGATTCAGCACAGAAATTCCTGGATGAAAGTCTACGGCCTGTGTTGTCAGACTGGATGAACATAATAAACTTCTCCAGCCTTAAAATATCTGTGAGGCAGTTAGTGTAAGTCTGCATGGTTTTACTAATGTCACTGTAATTATATTGCTTTACACGATCTGAGAATGTGTCACATTTTTAATTTCTTCAGTGGTTCAAACCAGGATGATAGAACTGGTATAAGCGGAGAGTGAGCCAGCCCATTTGCATCCTGTGGGGCTACTCAGGAGCAACCCTTTCTGATCCAGATGGTAATTCATCCCATTTTAGAAGCAGAGGGGGGGTTTTTTCCCCACTTTGATTCAGAATTTGTCAGTCATTCTGGGGAGAACAAGGCTGTGAGGCAGGTGCTTAGAGAACCGTATTAAATTATGCACAGCAGAAAATCTGCAAAAAGTACTTCAAGAGCTGGAAACTTACCATGTGTGACTGCAAATTACAGAGAGACAGAATCCTAATTTCCAGATTAAGTATTTCATCAATTAAAGCTGCATTTGCAATCGTTTCTGATTTGTCTGCCAATCTGCGACTACTGCTAATACAAAGCCATCACCATAATAGAAACCAAAGTGGATATTTGATGTCATGTGCATATGGCAACCTACCTTTTTTTCAAGCATAGTAGTTCCAGCTAATTAGTTTTTTAATGTATTTGCACTAGTTTGTGGAATTCCATAGTTCCTCTTAAGGAGAGACAGGCAATCAAATGAGAAAATTAAGAAAGTTCTATTGCGTGCTGTGTGTTTACAAAGTTGGGAGGGCAAGTTTTATAGTTAAGATAATGTGGTAGCTGTTTACACAAGAACAAAACATCTCCTGCTGATCCACTCAATTCTCAACACATTTTGCAAATGTACTTCAGCCACCAAATCCCTCGTGAGTCCAGCTACCTCCTAAGTGTGCCTTCCAATTCTGCGAGATCCAACCTTTGTTGTTTCTGTGCTAAGCTGCAGTATATTTTTGCTTAAATTCAGGGTAACTTTTGCAGAGCCTCAGCTGAGCAGCTGTGAGCTAAGGAAGTCTAGCGGCATCAGACAAACTCCTAGCAAAGGACAAGATGTACGATTATGTTATTAGCAAAAAGCAGGTCTGCAAAAACTGCCAGAGAAGTGGAACTGAAAGCAATGCCAATGGCGCAAACCTGCAACCTTGAAAAACACACCCAGCCCTGCCTTTCTGTCTGCATCCAAACTCAATTACTTTAATATTTCTGCATGCATTTAGAGTCAGTCATGCCGGTGAAATTGTACGCAGAGTTGCATCCACCCCCTCAGGACTGAGCACTTCTGCACCTCGCCTATGCTATAGCCTGTTGTCTGAGTGATGGAGCAGTGCTTCGCCCTGTTGCAGGTACATCTGCAATATTTCTTCCCCAATACAGCCCTGTCCTCAAGGAGGGGAGCAATGAATCAACGACCTGGATGAAGAGTTAGAATGTACCCTCAGCAAGTTTGCTGACGACACCAAACTGGGAGGTGTGGTAGATACACCAGCAGGCTGTGCTGCCATTCAGCGTGACCTGGATAGGCTGGAGAGCT